>Ga0209589_1000258_pt1 | contig 66413 bp, 33 predicted proteins | sample CowpeawhiteBW_FD_187525 | JGI IMG/M metagenome (GOLD analysis project Ga0209589, IMG submission 187525) | Root nodule microbial communities of legume samples collected from California USA - Cow pea white BW (SPAdes) (version 2) | ecosystem: Host-associated > Plants > Roots > Nodule | place: USA... | reverse complement strand
AAACGAGAATGAAGATATGGCGGGGACGAGTATTATGGCGGGTATATGTACATCCCCATACCCATCTCCATACCCAACTGAAAAAGTCGGGGATTCCCCATACCCATACCCAGTCAATGCGGGGATTCCCCGTCAAAACGGGAACGGGTTCGGGCAATACCCACGGGAACGGGTTTATTTGCCATCTCTACTCACGGGTTCTCGTTGAGTTAAATTTTAAATATACATATTATTATTTTTATTTCAAATGTATATTTGTACTTATTACTATTTGAATATAATATATTATTATTGTCTCGTGTAGGAGGAAAAAACAGATAAAGTTGTTGTTAGGATTTTTAAGATTTTAAGGTTTTTGAAAATATAAAAAATATAAGAAATGTGTTGTAGTTTTTTAATTTTGATTTTCTAAATTTAAATAATAAATAAATATATTTTTATCAAACAATTGAATTGCACTGATATCATTTGAGTGAAAGGGTAGTCATCCTACTATACTGCTATTTTGAATGAACGCGTAACCTAACACTGCTAGTTCGACCGTTTCTTCCTCCACCCATCAATTGGGCTGCGCTCAACGCATACTCTCTCTAAATTTCGACTGTTTCTTCTTCCACCCATCAAATCTCTTCCTACACCCCATCTATGAATTTTACTTTCCGGACACTCATCAATTCTGAAAATATCACATGTTAGAAGATAAATTGGACTAATTTTAAAATCTATCGATAACATAAGTATCATTTGAACTTATTTATCAAAATTTAAGCCTAAGATTATATATGCATAAAAAATGTTAATAGGGACAATTTAACCATAATACATAACTATTATGAAATATTTCTTTTTTCAATTTTATTTTATAGCTTAATAATATTTATGTATTTATTGTTTTAAATTATAATTTAACACCGGTTTAACCACAAACTAAATAAAATTAATAAATCAGAAACCACTATTTCGCCAAATTAAAATCCAATTAAAATTAAGTTATTCGAGTTTCTCATGAATTCAATTGTTCTTATAAATTAATTTTAAAATATAAACAATAATAAATTGGACATTTCGTAATTTTTGAAAAAACAATTAGTATACCATTTCACATTAAAATAACTTCTTTTATATCCTGTGAAAACCAGACCCATTATTCGTATTGCTTTAGTTCTAATTAATATTAAGGAGCCAAACTACCACTACAAAGCAATTAATTTAAAGTTTAAATAAACATGTACTGTAAAAAGAAACCAGTTAGTTCAGTCTTGTTGGATGATATCTGAATCAAAAGGGATCGCATACAGCCTGGTATATCAAAAAACAATCAATCCTCATCTTTCTCATCTTTCTAACACCCACAATATAGTAAAAAGACATTAAATTTAAGCAACAGATCTCGGATGATAACTGAATTCAGATATCGAATTCAAATCCAAAAATGTCAACACTACAACCCCAAAATCACTTCAGTAGCATATAAAACCAACAATAAGGATGACATTCCATAAACACACTACACTACTTCTCTACTCAAAAGCGTCATCATCATCGTCCGGAAGGGGCTGACTGGCAGCTGCAGCAAGCTCAGCTTCATGCCTGCAAAAGTCACCAATACATAAATTTAGGAAATTTAAGATCAAAAAAACAATCATATCAAATGACAATCATGAATCAAGCAATGCATTTGTGGAGTGTGGGAAACAATTCAATTCCCATGCCCCATGATTAATTGAACTTCACATTATGGGAGTGACTTTTTCCTACAATTCTCCACACTTTTTACAATCCATATTTATAAAGCAATTCTAACTCCACACGAATTGGCAATCATAAAACATAAATCAAGTAAAAGGGTATGGAATCAGAAAAACGATATAGGTCAATGACAGATGGGCTTACTGTTGCTGTGCAGCTAAATCAATTTGAACTTCAGGTGGAGCCAATGCAGGAGATTCTACAAAGTGCAAGTTAGGATCACTGCAAAAACGACAGAGGCAAAATATAAGTTGATACGCATTTTGAAATGCATATAAATAGAAATTGTGAAGCGAAAAAGTTCAGTGGCTCTACCCTGCAAGTTTACGAGCAAGATACAAAAATGGCTTCTCAAAGTTGTAGTTACTCTTAGCTGAGATCTCGTAGTACTGCAAGTTCTTCTTCCTGTGGAAAGTAACCTGTTTTGCCTTCACCTGCCTGTTCTTGACATCAACCTTGTTACCGCAAAGAACAATTGGGATGTTTTCACAAACCCTGAAAAACCATTTAAGCAGAAATTGCACAATGTGTCAAATAAACCACACAATTCCAAAAAAAAAATAGAGACAACACATTCAAAATGGTTTAGAGGACTTCATTTACGAACCTGCAAAGATCACGATGCCAGGTAGGGACATTTTTGTAGGTTAATCGGGCAGTAACATCAAACATGATAATCGCACATTGCCCATGAATACTGCAACGTAAGACACCGTTTAACAAAAGCATTAGGAGTTTGCATAACTGAAGAATTCAATAAAAACCCCGTTGTGGTACTGAGATTCCATACATCCAAAAACATTAAACCTAAGAGAGAAAAAAAAAAACTACAATTGCAAGTAACTACCATACGAAGCAACAACGCCAACTCTGAGACAGTATACAATCAAAACATATGCGGAAGTGGCGATCGAAAAGGAAAGTTAGGTATCCTAACAGTATCCACGATTTGTTCACACAAATTTGAGACCAAATGGCTTACTAGTATCCATCTCTGAGGCCACCGAACTTCTCCTGTCCAGCCGTATCCCAGCAGTAGAATCGAATCTTTCCACAGTTGGTGAAAAAATCCAACGGGTGAACCTCCACACCGATTGTCGCTGTTATAGACAAGAAAAATCAATATAAGCAATAAGCTTAACGTGAAAAATGTTAGACACATAACCTTAACCATAATTCAATCATAAACGAATCTTACGTTCGTATTTCTTCTCGAATTCCCCAGTAATATGCCTTTTCACAAATGTTGTCTTTCCTGCAAATTTCGCCACAAATAAGCTCATATGCCAAGGTATAACCAAGATCGCTACAACAGAATAACTTCTAATAACTGAAAACATAGGTTAATCGGCGAAAATGAAAGTGAGCAAAAAAAGAATAAAATCTTACCTGTGCCACCGTCGCCAACGATTACGAGTTTGAAACTTGGGTAATCAACAGTTTGCTGATTGGGCAAAGCCTGAAAATGACAGATCCAATTTGAATCAAAAACTACAGAAATTTTGAGAAACAGGTGATTTTGTAGAACGAAGAAAGAAAGAGCGTACCATAACGAAGAGAGGGTTTGTTGGTGTGGACACTAGAACTGTGTCGTTTTGAGGCAGTGAGGAGGAGGGGTTCGAAAAAGAGAGACGGAGCGAGGGTTTATTTAGAGGAAGGGTTTTCAAGCTTATTTATAGATAGATGTAAGAGCGTCAACATGACGCAGCATTCTCCACCCTTGGATTATATTAAAGATTCAATCTCATGTAGGAAGCAGAAAAAAACAGATAAAGTTTCTGTTCGGATTTTTAAGAATGTAAGGATTTTGAAAAATAAAAAATATAAGAAATGTGTTGTATCTTTTTAATTTTTATTTTCTACCTTTAAATAATAAAGAAATATATTTTTATCCAAGAGTTACGTTGGGATTTCGGTTAAATATCTAGTTTCTAGACTTAATCGTAAAAATGAAATTCGTTATTATTCCGATTTGTGATATAGTTTGATGATTAAATTATTAAAATAAATAAATATATCATTTTTTTCTTTTCTCACATATTATTATATTTTTTTAAAATAAATTCAGAAATAAAAATATATCAAAAATTAGAATAAGAAGGAATTCCAACAGAAGATTCATGAAGAAGATACAACATTAGTAGAATCTAAACCCAATCATACAAAAAATTAAGATCACTTTTAACCCAGCTTTAAAATCTTTCGTTCACACTTTTCCAAAATCAATCGATTAAATATTTTTTTGTCGCTCAAATTTTATAATAAATTTTGAAATTAGTTTTTTTAAAATTTTATATTAATTTAATCCTTTATTTTAAAAAGTATGTGGATTTAGTCCTTTTTATCAATTTTTGTTAAGTTTATTTGACATTTTAAAGATATTTAATGATAATATCTGAGTTAACATTAAAGTAAAAATGTATCAAATAGTGTAAATAATTCAAATAGTATCATGAAATGCGCTTAAAACATCAAATAAATCTAATAAAATTTGGTTAAAAGAATTAAATTTATGCATTTAAAAATAAAATACTAAATTGATCCAAATTTTTGAAGTTCAACTAATTTAAAATTTACAAAAACATATTTAACCTAAAAAAATATTATTTAACCCTTACGATACAATAAGTGGTAGAGATCGTACTATAGTGCGTGTTGAGTCTCAACCATCTTTTGTACACAGCAATTTGGACTCATTGGCACACTGTGATGAAGGTTCCACCTGAAACCCAGTTTGATGACAACCCAACTGGCTCTCCAAGATTCACTTGGAGGGACCATATTAGTTCTTGCTGGTTAGTTCTCAGATTAGTTTAGTCTTTCACACATGTATTTCATGATCCTTGGCAACACATTGTTGCTGCTCGGTAGTAATGGCATGGGCATGCGCGATTTCTTGTATTTTACGTCTCAAGATTGCTTTTTTTTTTTATTCATTTTGAGGGTGTCTGCTCAATGGGTTGCCACACTGGTGTAAAGTTTCAAACTTTACCAAGAAGGGTTCTCATGTTTTGTAATAGGTTATATAAATTAACTCCAAATAAGACAAGGTTCATATCCTGGTCCTTCAATTATAAAATGTATTACATACACCTGATCTTATCTCTTACCAAAAATTCATCTATCGAAACAGGAATCACACACGACACATCCTCATAAATGAGAGATAACAAATTGAGGATTTATGTTTTTAGGGACAAAGACGGATATTATGTGCGTGGATGGTGCTAATGATTGTTTTGTGCTATGCAGGAAGGATGCAGATTATAAACGAGTGGCCATGGCTAGCCTTGTAAAGGCAGTTTACATGCTTGAACTTGATAGACAGGAGAACAGAACACAGGAAAATGCTCTTGCTCCAAGTTGGTGGATGCCCTTGAAGTACAAGCTCACCCATAAATTGATTGATAAAAGGGATGGATCTATTTTTGGTGCAATATTTGAATGGGATAGATCTGCAGCATTGTCTGATTTTATACCAATTAGACCAAATGGTGCACCTAAAGCTGTTTTGGCACTCAGAGGAACATTACTCAGAAGCCATACAGGGCGAAGAGATATTGAGGATGACATCCGTTTTGCTGCTTGGGAAAGCTTGAAGGGCTCTTTCAGGTTTCAAGAAACTTTGGAGGCACTGATATCAGTTTCTGATATGCATGGAAGCAGGAATGTTTGCATTGCAGGGCATTCCTTGGGGGCTGGATTTGCTCTTCAGGTGGGAAAGGAACTAGCAAAAGAAGGGATTAATGTGGAGGCACATTTATTTAATCCACCTTCTCTTTCACTAGCCATGAATATTGGATATATTGGAGAAGGGGCCGAGTATGTCTGGAATGGACTTAAATCAATGTTTGTATCAAGTAATGAAGTTCAAGTTAGCAATGATGGACATAAGACTTATGGTATAAGTGTGAAGCGATTTATGGGTCAGTTATCAGGTATGATGGATGCTTATTTTGGCGTTGGAAATAGGGTTCCTCATTTGTATATTAACAGCAATGACTATATCAGTTGCCTTTACTTTTATGGAACCAGAGAGATCACAGACAGCGAAAATATGGTTCCTGCAGAAGGAAAAAATGTAGCAAAGTTGTTTGTTGTCTCAAAGAAAAACCAGGAATTTCTTGAGGCGCATGGCCTGAAACAGTGGTTTTCAAGTGATGCAGAACTTGGGCAGGATATCCATAATTGCAAACTAATAAGCAAGCAACTTAGCACTTTGAACATTGCTACACCTTCACTAGTAATATTTTTACTTTATCCACATCTTGCTTCACTTGCCATGAGTCACATTAACATCAGAGGAACGACTGATTATCTCTGGAATATACTTAAATCTGTGCCCCTTTCTAGTGGAAAAGGTCAAGTCAGCAATGATGGAGACAATACTTCTGGTGTAGGTTTGAAGGGTTGGACATCTCAGTTATCTCGCTTGAAGGATGCTAGCTTTTGGGTGGTGAAATGTGTTTCTTATCTGAAAGTTTACAAGAATGGTGGCACAAGAGAAAAGAAGATAGAGGAGAAAAAGGATCTTACTGATCGGCAACTTAGAGCAAAGTTGTTGGTTGTCTCCAAAGAAAAACAGGAATTTCTTGCAGCTCATGGCCTGGAACAATGGTGGCCAAGTGATGCCGAACTTGTACAAACTATCCATGATAGGGAACACATTAGGCATTTATACAGCAGTACTCTTTGGGAAACAGCACATTTATTAAATCCATCTTTTGTTACACTTGCTATGAATCTCAGAAATATTGGAAAAGCTCAAGTGAGCAATGATGGAGACAATAGTGGTGTAGGTTTAAAGGTTGGATGCCTCAGTTATCTAGCTTGAAGGATGCTGGTTTTGCAGTGGGAAAATGGGTTCCTCATATGTATAGTAACAGCAGCGACTATGTCAGCAGGCAAATTAGATCTTTATACTCTTGTACACCTCAAGTATCTCATCTATTCAAAATGCCTTCTATTGTACCAGACATGAGACATGAGTCATAGAAATACTAGAGAAGAAGTAGGATTTGTCTGCGAAACTCGGGATAGCAATGACAAGATTTCAGGTACTGATTTGAAGAGTTGGATACCTCAATTATCTGGCTTGAAGGATATTGGTGTTGGAGTGAGCAATCGGATTTCTCAGCTGTATACTCGCAAGAGTAATGACACAGCAGAAAACATGGAGAACATAGGTCATTCTCACGTAGCACAAGGAAAGCCAAGTTCATAATGGATTATGTAGATTACTTTTAAAAAGATTTTAGTTTCACTACGCTTGATTTTATTTGCTTTAAAGTCTTTATATGCCATGTTTTATAAGCTTTTAAACAGAAGTAGAAGTATGGGAGATTTTCTCAACTGGGCCTTGCAACCTTCAATTGGCTCCTCTAAGGCACAACAATTGAGCTTTCTGGAGTTTGATATTCCTTGGGTCATTTGGGAACAGCATCGATTTCTGTCACGAAAGAAATGGACTTCAATTAATTTACTTTACTCCATCGTGAGAAGAGAATTACTGATAATAATTAAAGAAACCCTCTTTCTGTTGTAAGTGAATAAAATGTCTTTTCTTTCCCATAACATTGGATGCGAAATAAAACTCAGTCTAATAATCTTAAATAAGTTAAATCGTTAGAATGCATTTTTCGTTGAAAAATAAGCTGGAAGGTTCTTCACCACCATCCAATCATATATAACACTTTATCCTTACATTACTTGGTCCTGTGTTTTTTCATTACCTCCATTACAATAGAGGTGATTTCCGGTGACGACATATCAGATTAATTTCCTTTTTCCCATCACTTATTGCACCTCTTTCCTCCACCTCAATGACTATGTCAACTGTTTCACAGCTGTGCCACCATAGTCCCTTGTATTTTTGTTGTTTAATATTTGCGGTCACAACAAATGTCTGTAACAATTCAATCAACCACATAAAGACAACTAAAAACGAGATTCAAAACATTTTCTTTTTTATATGAAAAACGATTATTCATGAAACTCCCAAACAGAAAAATCCACATATGCAAGAATTAATTTTCAAGAACATTACATGAAACGGAAAATAAGAATAATGGTGGAAATATAGACACAAATTTACAGTTGTAAAGAAACTTAGGAAAATGAAGGAGAGTGAGAGGAGTAATCATTGGTTAAATTAAACTTGCCCAATGCATGCAGTATTGAAGAGGCTATTCTTGACCTGCTCCAGCAGCGCGGAGAGCAGAAAGTTGAAGTTGTGGTCGCCGTCGAGGTTGAATGGCACAATAAAGATCGCACCTATTCTCGTAAAAATCATGGACGGTGATGAACTCCGTGACAAGGTGGATCTATCCCAAATTGGAGGCGATGACAAAGAAGTTGGTGATGAATTTTCTGGAGAAGGTAGATATCCAAGAAAGTTAGATGAAAGGCGTTGTGGCACACCCAATCATCAAATTTTTAGAGATTATAATTTTCATGGGTTGTGAATATAAGGCTAGGAGATGCACATTTCAGAAGAGGATAAAAGTTTTGAAGTGAACTTATTTCTAGAAAAGCTTCAGAAGATGAAGGATGTCTTACCGTAGTTTTAATGTTTTATAATTTTATTGATGAAAAAAAGCTTAACATCCAGTTAATTAGCCTTCATAATTATAAAACATAGCATACATTACCTATACTTCGATAGGATCTTCTAGTTTTTATTAAAAACAATAACACATACTTTAACAAAAAATAAAGATTTCAACGTGAGTTATTCAGAAAAATAAATTGATAAATAATTAGATCGTTATAGTTTACACTATACGTGGAGAGATTCGCAAACCTAGGTAAAGAATGATAAAAGAATATATTACATGTGCATTAATCACGAGGAGTATACTATAGCACTTGTTTTTATCTTCCATCAAAAATCTATATTTCTCTACATTGAATATAACAACAACTAATCAGGAAAATGGAGATTAACCAACAACAGTAATTCCATTTTAAAAAAGAAGAAAGAAAGAGGGAAGAATAGAAATGAAAAAAGAAAAGGGAAAAAAAAAACTACAAATCACTTGAACGCTTGTACCTCATGCTTGTTAGCAGAACTAGCAGCCTCTTGATCGTGTTTCCACAACAAAACCCTTTCAAGAACTCTCAAGAAGCAAATATGGGAAGTCGCTGATGTGGTTGAATTGGCTAGACTACAGATTATTTACTGGATCAAGACTTTGAGGAAGTCTGATCCTTTTCAACCAAAGAGGAACCCAGTTGAAGCATGAGAGGATAAACAGGGCTAAACTCCTTATCTCCTCTGCTCCTTACATTTGTAGCATAATCATCAAGTGTTGCTTTGATGCCCTTCCAGATTTGATCCTCCCATTGAGAATCTAGCCACAACGAATACTGCAATGGAGTTAGTTTGTTTCTTTGCATTGGTGACTGCAATTCTTCAGGAGCACGGGTATACAGATGATGTAGTATGACATTCGGTGGCAGATCTTGAAGAAGAGGAGACGATGCAAGATGGGATGTTTCCAAGAAAATAAGTGGACGAAATGCTCTAAGTGCTCGATACGGTGCACCAAGTTGCTCGACAGGGAACAAATTTTGGCCCACAGCTAGCTCCAATTCAGCCATATCCCTAGCCATCCTCAACTTGCCTGATTCTGAAAGCGGTCTGACAAGGGAAGCATGTCGGATGAAGAACACTAGAACCCGTGAAGCCATACTCTGGACAAGCCTAGTGGATATGTTTTCTGTCCCGGGAGCTACAGAATTTCTTGAAGGCAACAACCTTGATAGAAACTCACTGCGAAAGTGAAGAATACACTTCTGGAGCTCCTCCATATAAGGTGATGAATTGTTGTCCATAGCAGCATCCATTCCATGCGCTCCAAAGTTCTGATCATGTATTTGCAATATGCAAGACTCAAGACGGTCCAGCATTGCCTGGAATAAAGATGTTACAGAATCACAGGCAACACCGTATAATGCACCTAATGAAGCAGACAACACATCTGCAGCAATACTAGGCATTCCTTTAAGCATGGATGATATTCGTGTATGAACATCTTGAAGATGCTGACACAATGTAAAGTTCTTGAGCTGTGCCGGTGTAGCAGGACCACTTACTTGACGTGATTCAGGACCAGTGGATATCTGCCATAACAATCAAAATGATCAAGTATTAGTGCTTCTATTATAGGCTTCATATCTTCTCTTGAATAATATAAACTTCGGAATTCTAAATATTGCAGGACCCATACACAATGAAAGGGAAGGGGAGCCTTTAAGCTCCAGAGAAAACATACAGCATCAGCACTTGTAGGTAGTTTAATACCTATCATCAGTCATTACGTCTCGCCATATCATGACCAGTGATAATACTTTCAGGTAGTAATATCAGTAAAATATTGCATACGTCTATAGCCAAATAGTTAATTATTACCAAAAAAGAAAAATGAGCATGTAAGTTCAGTACTTGAATGGTTTCTGATAACCACAATAGGACAAAGTGAATATGATACAGCATAAGACCAATAATACAACACATATAAACTCCTAAATGTAAGTACACAGTTGTTTTTCAATAATATTAATAGGAATATAATATATCCATGCAGTTAGCAATTCATTAATATTAGTATAATATATGCATGCAGCCAAACTGATTTTCCTTGTTCTGTGTACCCATTATTTCCTTGTAAAAATATTCTGTATTCCAAAAATGTAAAAGTTTTATAACAGCTAAAGTCGGTAGCCTTCCTAGCATCAAATTCTTTTCTGAACCAATTAATGTAGTGATTAAAAATACAATGAACAGCATGCAACACCTTTGATACAATAATGCCATATCTATATACCTGGTATTCAGCCCGTTCTGCAAGAAGAATTAAAACCTTGCCAACTTCACGCAAAACAAGAAGAGTTAAGCGTGCATCCACCTGAACAGCTTCTATCTCTTCCTGAATGCGTGTTATAATCCTTGATATTTGTTCCTTGGAAGGAACACTGCCACGGCTAGACATTGGAAATACAGAATTCACTAGGTCTGAAAGGCGACTCAAGCAATGAGCCAAAAATGCATTCTGGAATATTTCAACAGCTGAAATTATCTGCTCCTTCCCAGACGAATTGATAGCTGGCAATACTCCTTTGACATCTGTGTCATGTGAAATTCTTTCAAGTAGATTCTCTATCATGGAGTAAAGCTTCGGATATCCCATAGTAAAAATCTCTTTAACAAAACTTGATGCAGTGAAAGCAGACTTCATTTGGCTTGCAAACGCCTTAGTAATGGCCTCCCACACACGTTCTGTTAGCATGGGATCACCTTCCTATGCAGCAGCAATCACCATTAGAAAATTAGAAAAAATATCCAATACAAAATTAGGAAATTTGAACAATAGCAGCAGCAATCTCATCCAATTGAATGCAATCCATATTCATTTAGTGGGGTTAATGCATCAGAAGAGAATGCCCAGGCATGCAATTTTACCATTTCTCTATCCTGCATCCTATACAGTCTCTCTGGCAATATATTGTTGCATAAAGCTGGAAGCATATTCACATAATTGTACAGAAATGCAAAATCATCAATCAATCAAGTTTGATCTCTTTACTTCCTCTTCACTTATATATTGGTAGTACAGTATAGTCACCCCCTGGCATATGTTAACATATGCTTCACTTTACAGCATAGCAGGGGAAACAGAAGACAAAAAATAGGAAAGATTTGGAAGGCTGGCACTGATTTGATTCACAGAAAATTATTGATTGAGAGAAAAAAAATGAAGTATTAAGTTATTGCCTTACATCAGTGCAACATATTCACCGATCTTGCCATGTCAGTTTCTTCAGAACAAAACTGAACATATACATACAGAAATTAACAATTGTTGACTTTAATTCAAACTTCTACAAATCCGCTGCTTTTAGCCAGAAACACACACAAAAATTGTTTCCGAATACAATACTGATCAAATCAGATGTAAGAAAAGCAATCTGTTTGAGCTAACAATTTCTACAAGTTCCAAGCTTCAATTCAAACACAAAGCTTTGGCTCACCATATTGTGTAAGCCAAGGGTGTTTGCTAAACAACTATATTATATTGGTAAGTTGATTATACCAAAGAATCACAAAAATAGTACCTATCATCTACATATCAAACTTTGGCATTCAGAGAAAAAACAATCATTTCTAGCGTCAGTGTTGTGGATACAGATGGGCATATATGAATCCAAGCAACGACATATTTCCTCCGATACAGCAAAAACAATAACCAATGTGCCTCACCTGAATGACCTCATCAAGCAACAAAACATGACTAAATGGATCCCGTTTCTTGGAGAGCACCCTCTGCAAATGCCACACAGCAACAGCAATAGAATGCAACTGATCCATGCAATTCCCCAACCTATGCCACAGAGCCTCTCTAGCCTTAGCCCCTCCACCAATGTGGGGCGTTCCAGAACCTCTAATCCCACCGGGACCGTATCCACTTCCACCCGTAACAGCCTTCATATCCAATGCCACACTCACACTCTTAGCACCCAAACTCTTGTACTTATTCACCACCTGCTCCACAGTGATCTTCAATTCTCCGAGATTGTAGAAAACCTGCAACCCTGTTCCAACCTCGGCCTGGTTCAACCCTTCCATTCCGCGTTCCAGAACCTTCATCGCCTCGCTCCGAAGCAAATCTCCGGTCTTCCTAACCCAATCAAGCTCTTCGTCGACGGCGTCGATGCCGCCAAGGTCGTACTCATCGCACAGGCTCAAGATCTCGTAGTGCAGCTGCGCGGCCTTGGCGAGATCGAGTTTTTCGGGGTCGGCGGCCATGAGATCGCGGAGCTTCTTGGAGAGGCGTAGGGCGCGGATGGAATGCTGGAGGAGCTCTGTTGTAAGGTGGAGGTTGGAGAGCTGGGCGGTTTTGGCGGCGACGGAGCGGTGCGGGTCGGAGAGCTCAGAACGGAGGCGGCGGACGGAGGACTGGAGAGAGGATAGTGCGGATCGAAGGGTGGAGAGAGCGTGATCGGCGTGGTGGAGGGAGGAGAGCTGCGAGAGGAGGTCGTTGTGCCGAGAGAGGACCTCCGAGCGAAGCTGGTTCTCGAGGAGGCGGATCGCGTGGTGGAGCTTCTCCGCGGTGGAGGCCGGGGAGCCGGAGGAGAGGGCGGCGGAGGAGAATGAGGTGGAGGAGAACGAAGGGGATAGGAAGGCGGAGAAGATGGGATCCGAGGCCAGAGAGTCGAGGGCCGAGGATGTCGGGTTGGTAACGCTGACGGCGCCGGTGGAGGGGTTCTTGAAGGTGGAAAGGCGTTGGATCGGAGATGCGGTGGCGGATACCGGCGACCTTGCCGCCGCTGGTGACGCCATTGCGATTTTGTTTTGCGAGCGAAGAAGGCCCTCTTGTTCACTACACTGCACACACTATGAAGAAGTTAGTTTCTCTCTCTTTTCTTAGTATAACTTCTTATTAAGTCTGTCTAATTTTTTTATATTTATCATTTAATCATTATTATTATTCTTTATATTCATTCTAGATTTTGATTTTTTTTAATGAATTTTCTAACATAGTGAATTGAGAAAATCACAGTGAACAAAAAAGATAAGTGTCTTTGCTTAAATTATGTTTTTAAATAGTTTGTATTTTAAAAATATTGAATTATCAACAAAAATATATATACATCATTGATTATTTTATTATTACATTTGACAGTTAAAATGTTTTATGTCACTAAACAGTCACATCTAGTATGTGAAAGTAAGTTCAAAATAGTTTAGTGATTGTTAACTATTGAATAAATTTAATTTAAAGAAAATTTGAAGAATATAGATAAGAATTTGGTAACTTTAAGAAGAAAATATATGGAATAAATTAATTGCAATATATCAGACTGACCTGATTAAAAAACTTCAAATGATTTAAAAATAAAGAGTGTATAATTAATTCTCTTAATGTTTTGAAAAATATCTCCTAAATTGTTAACTATACTTTATTCTTGTATGTGAAGCTTCTTTTTGCAAAAAGTATAATTTTCTAGTCAACTAAAGTTATTGTTTTCCTAATGTATATCAAGATTATTCCTTAACTAATATTAATCAAATCTTTTATTCAACAAATATTAGCAAAACTATTTTTTGTCCATACTAGTTTTGATAAATGTGTTCCTAAAATCATTTGGTACATTGGTTAATACTCTTATATTAGTAAGGAAGTAGTACCATTTTAACATTCAACAATTTTTTACACATATTGTATATTTATTATTTTATGTTTTAATTATTTTTTTACAAACATAAGATTTAACTTTTTTAATGAAAAAAAATCCCCAAAAGTAAATTATCAAATGGTACAACCCTAGTATAAATGGGGATGATTAAAATCAATTAAAAAAAGTGTTAATACTATTGACTAATATTGAATTGATTTAAATTTTTATGTCTATCGAGTCTTCAAAAATTATTCTACTGAGTTTTCAAAATTATTTTTTACTTAAATCCTTATAGTTCGTGGATTTTAAGTTTATCTTGAAAGTCAAAATCTAATTTTTATCTTTACTTAATGACACGTATACCATTATACACCATTATATGCGTTTTACTGTTTTTAATATTAATTAAATATTTGTTTTTACAAAATATTAAATCACATAAAAAAAATATGGTATAAATAATTATTTAGTGCTAAATGGATGTACATCATAAAAGTTTTCGTAATTAAACACTTGAAATATTTTTATATGAAATAAATTATTAAAAAAATTTAAATGTGCGTTAAAAAAACTATTTGATTTATTTGATTGAATAAAATTAGAGTATATCAATTGAAGAAAATTATATAAAAAAATGTATAATCAATATTACAATTACAGAAAAAGTATTTGAATTTGAGTAAAATTTTGTAAATATTGCCCTAGTCCAGGAAATACAAATAAAGAAGACGAAAAATTGTTAAAGAATTAAGTGTTTTTCAGACAAAATAACATAAGTTTATCAGGTTATTGAGCGTTTTAATAATTTAAAAGGAGGAAGATAATTACAAAATATAGAAAGGCATTTGAAGAAGACAAATAAAATTTGTCATATCAATTGTTAATTCATGACCGATGCAAATAAAAAATCTCAAAATTGAAATAAATTAATATAATATCCGCTGAAATATATTTATTTGTCATTCTAATTGATCATAAATTGTCTACCCCCTGAGAAAAATTCAAGTGTCTTAGAATGGGTATAAACAAAGAGTTTGAGAACTTAAGCAGAATCAGGTGTCTTAAAATGGATAAGAAAAAGGTACAAGTTAATTTGAGGACCAAAGCTAACAATAGAAACATTTTTCGAAACATTTTAGTGTAAAAACTTATGGTTGAAAAAGTAAAATATGGGAAAAAAAATCGTAAAATTAGTCTATTTTGAATATTTCAAAACATTGAATTAGTTTAGTCCTTTATTTTTTAAAATATGTAGATTTAGTCTTTTTAATCAAATTTTATAAATTTATTTAATATTTTAAATGCGTTTTATAATAATATTTGACTTAACATTAAAATAAAAATATGTCAAATAGACAAATAACTAAAACACAATCATAAAATTATACAAAATATCAAATAAACCTAATAAAATTTGATTAAAAAGACTAAATTTACATATTTCAAAAAATAAATAACTAAATTAATTTAAAATTTTGAAATAAACTAATTACAAAATTCAGAAAAAATTAAAATACCAAAACATATTTAACTCTTTATTTTATTTTCCACTAATAAGATAAAATGGAACCACAACGGTCATGTTCGTAATCTTCCTATGTTTTTTTACTTGTTCAGTAAAGTTTTCTTTTATTTTTGCTTTGAAAAATGCTAGTTTTAAAAATCTATTCAATACAAACAAGTGTAAATAATATTTGTGCTTAAAAGTCTTATTTGTCTAACTCCCACCATCCTAATGGATACATCAATGTCTCTCACAGGATATTTTTCTATAAATTATATTTTAACTTTATTTATTGAAATACTATAATATTTGAATAATTAATTCGTCTCATGTTTTTATTTTCTCTAAATAAATAATATATAGATAATAAACTAAGAAGTATTTTAGATCCAACTCATCTGAATTTATACATTTTTTTACAAATGTAATTATTGAAAATATCTTAAGTAAATATTAGTAGATAAATATAAATTGATAATAATATCAATATATGAAACACTGGTTGCGACATAATTACTACTGATTACCCAAGAAAAGTATAATTGGTAGAGAGATTTGTTCATCAGAACTCACTCAAGTTATGTTTTTCATGTTATTCATTTCAAACTAAAAACTAAAAAGTAAAAAAAAAAAATTGTTTGGATATAAAATTATATTATTAAAACAATATTTTAATAAAAAAATTCAATTTTTTTTAAACAGCCCAGAATATCATAGCTGATCATTACACATATTTCAATTTAGTGTTAATTTTAGGTCATCATATTATAAAACAGAGCAAGAGCAAAAGTCTGAAGAAGAGAGTGCCCTTTTCAGAAGAAGAAATTACTACTTTGAGTTGTTTAAAAAAAAAAAGGAAACTGAATCTGTGACATAACAACGCATAGAAGATGTCATGAAAAGTTTAGTCTCTGTTCATATTCTGTTACTAATCAGAAACCTGTCAATACAATTGAAGTAAAGCAGAAACAATAAACAATGAATGAAATAATAATAATAATAATAATAATAATAATAATAATAATAATAATAATATTTTGTTAAACCTTCCTATAAATATTCAATAGAAAAAGCATAACAATTTAAAAAAAATAAAATAAAGCTTTTGGACTGAACCATGAATTAAAAATGGCAGCCACAGCAGAGGTAGAAGAAACAGAGGGTGGAGACAAGCACGACAGCTTCAGCCAAAGAGAGTATTTTGAAAAGCACAGTGTCTACAATGGTTGTCTGAAGCTTCTGAGGTTTCCACCGAAACGGCCATGACACCTTCTTCAGCCATAACTTGCTCTTCCTCTTCTCTTCCATCAAACTTCAACTCTCTCTCTGTTTTAGTTGGATACAGAGAATCTGCACTGCTTTACATTTTATAGAATACTGGGACAGGGTGGGATGCTTAGGATGCTTCAGAGACAAGGATGTTTTTGCTGTCCCATCCTTAGGTTGTTCAACTATAAATAAATTAAAACTCTGCTTTTCTTCATTTCTCAATCATCATTTTCATTTTCTTCCCGTTTTTAGTTTCCGTTGTGATCTTGGAATACTAGATATGCCAGAGTTTAACAAAATTGATATATCATCATCTCATCAAATGCTAGATAACATTTAGATAAGATAAGAAATATAGATTTTATAAGTATATAATAATGAAAAAAAGTATTCAATCATGATTAAAATTATAAATAAAAATACGTTATGCTGTTATAATCATAAAATATGATTAAAATAGTTCGTTTTAATTTAACAGTTGCAAATAAATACGTTTCGCACAGTAAAAGTGGAACAGAAAGCATAAATTAAATTTTCGTGACAGTATTATTTAGTTTAAGTGAAATTGAAAAAATACATTGATGAGATAATTTTGTTACTAGAAAACATTTTTGCATAGATATTATTCGTATTCATTTCAATGAGTAATCGATTTCACAGTTTATTGATAGATTTATTTAGGTTGCGTGGAGCACATGTTTCACGGTTGGTGTCGTGCACTGCATTATGAAATACATGACAAGACATGACCTTAGTTTATTTTTATTTTGTATCTCTTTAACAAAAAAATCAACTAAAAATAATTAAACCTTTCTTATTTTCATAAATTATACCAAGGATATATTGAAATAAGGTAAAACAAGTCCATTAAAATCATAAGGTATATTTTCATTAACTCTTTTAAATTGTCGTTGTCTGTTAATTAGTAAATAAATATATTATAGTGAGATAATAATGTTTTCATAAATATCTATACTTGAAAAGAATAAAAATCTGAAATGTCTTTTTCTTCATGAAAATATTAAAATATCTACATGAAATATCTTCTGAGTTTCATTTCACTTGACTTGGGTGCAAACATATTTACAATCCTTACTAATAATATGTTATCATGTCATTGAATGAATAATTAACAAAATGGTATTAAATCTTATTTAAAATTAATAATACACAATTAACCGAGTATAAAAGAGATTGAAAGAATAATCCAACTAAATTCCATTTCATATATATATATATATATATATATATATATTTATTTGCACTGAAATTATAATTGAATGGAATAATTCTTTTTGTTCTCCATGTAAAGTACAAGAAAGTAGCAGTAGATGACATTAGTGTTGTTTTCATAACAACACCATTATCTGATATACATGTTATGTGTTGGATAACATTTCTACGTACCTTGTCCAATACTTCATCTATTAAGTCATTTTTACTTGTATTTTCAGCATTTTTCTCTTTGAAAAGTGTCTTGAAAAAGTTGACATTATTTCATTGGTTCCTTTTATCACTTTGGTGTGGCCCCTTCATGTCCACTTGTTAGTAAACTTTAGCTAATAGCTGTTTTCGTTTTTCTTTTTGGAAATCTAACCAATGGTTGTTTGTTTGGTTTCTCAAACCACATTTTTTTGTTTGTCTGGTTTCTCAAACTATGTACATGTCAAGTTGCAATGGCATAACGGCTAGTGTACATTTATAGGTTTTCAAAGAAAAGGAAAATATAATATAATATCATACAAACCTTTTGGGAAGACCGTTTCATAAAGCTTGTGAGTTATATCACAATTTTTATTCTTGTAGATAAGATTTTTTTCTTTACTTTGAATTTTATAGCATGCTTTGACCTGTCAAAACAAATAATTCGGCCTAATCCAACTCAACCCACCACGAGTTGATGATTTAGTAAGTTAATCCAACCCGACTCACTTATTTAGCAAGCCAAAAAAATTCGAACTTGGTCCACCCCACCACGGGTTGGCGGGTTAAACGGCTTGACTCACAGATTCACTTAATTAAAAAAAAAATATTATTATTTTTTCAGTCAAAACTAAATTATAATTCTAATTAAAATCTAAATAAACTTTAATACAATCCAAATATAAACCAAAATAAAAAAATACAAATTATTTATGTGTTGGCTAAAAAAACAACCTAACATGACCCAAATGTAAAGCTTAACTTAATAAAAAACACTTGTGTAACCCTTTTATCTGCGCCAACCCGGCTCACCACGAGTTCAACCTGGATGATCCGGGTCAAAAATCAACTCGTATTGAAATTTATAAAAAAATTTCAACCCAAGCCCCGTCCCAATTCATGGTGAATCAAGTCGGTTCGCGGATTCCAACTCATTTTGACAGTTCTACTTTGACCAGAATAAATCATACTTTTATATTAAATTAAATAAATTCTAATAATCTTATTTATCGTATTAGCTAATTTAATTTTGACTAGCTCAATTTAACTAGAATAATAATTCTAATTGGGTGCTTTAGGTTTCCTGATGTTGCCTCAATAAATGAAATCATAAGTTCAAAAAAAATTAAGTATTTGATGTTATGTAAATAGTTTGATCATTTAAAAATAAACAAAAAAATTAGTTTAAAAACAAATTTTCAACCAAACAAGGACTTAAAATAAAAAGGTTTGAGGAATGAACATAATTAGAAACATTGTAAAACGAAGTAGTTTATAGTTTAAAGAGAGAGAGAGACGGATTTCTATAATTTTGGGAAGTGATAACCCCGAAAATAGGATTGTTGGATTGACTTGGTCTGAACACCATAAATCCTTGTTCCTTTTTTCAAACATTCTAAAATTTGACAAATCTGAATTTATTCCTATCCTTCATTGTAGCTGTAATTAACATGTTTAGCATCTAATAGTTGTGGTAGTGAGATTTCTCTTGGTGAATGATTATGGAGTTATTTGTCCATGAAAAATGGATAATAGGGTAGATTTTGTTAATTTGATGAAATTTGTTACATTATAGATAGGTGTTAAGGTATAGGGATTTAGAACAATGTCTTCACTAAATAGACAACCTTCGAAGAAATCACTACGAAACAGTGGAGGAGTATCCGGTGGTCCTCAAGTAGGAAGCACTTCTGGTGGACCATCTGTTAAATTTGCGAGAAGAACTTCAAGTGGGAGATACGTGAGTCTTTCAAAAGATGACATTGACATGTCCTCAGATTTATCTGGGGATTATATGAACTACACCGTTCATATACCCCCCACCCCTGATAATCAACCCATGGACTCATCTATTGCAATGAAAGCCGAAGAACAATATGTTTCAAATTCTTTATTCACCGGAGGATTCAACAGTGTAACCAGAGCACATCTTATGGATAAGGTCATCGATTCTGAAGTAACCCACCCTCAAATGGCAGGCTCCAAAGGCTCTGCGTGTTCTATTTGTGATGGCAGGGTCATGAGGGATGAGAGAGGAAATGATATCACTCCATGTGAGTGTAGGTATGTATATATATGTATGTATACATATTTAAATGCACGTGTTACTTTTTCACGTGTTACATTATTGATTGAGACAAACTAATAATGATGATGATTACTCGTATTTAGGTTCAAGATTTGTAGAGACTGCTTTATAGATGCACAAAAAGAATCTGGTATGTGTCCCGGTTGCAAGGAGCCGTATAAAGTGGGGGAGTACGAGGAAGACCTCCACGATTATCCAACCAATGGGGCATTGCAATTACCAGCACCGAATGGTTCCAAAAATTCAAACATGTCGGTTATGAAGAGAAACCAGAACGGAGAATTCGACCATAATAAATGGTTGTTCGAGACTCACGGTACCTATGGAGTTGGTAATGCTTATTGGCCTCAAGATGAGTTCGATGAAGATGGTGATGAAGCGGTAAAGGCAGGAATGCTTGATCACGAGAAGCCATGGAAACCTTTGAGCCGGATAACACCAATCCCGTCAAGCATTATTAGTCCTTACAGGTTAATTAATTAATTAATTAATTAATTATATTGATTCATAGTAATGACCAAAATCCATGTTCCTCTGTTCTCTATGATTATCATTGAACGTGCATCTATCTACAGGTGTCTCATTGCTGTTCGATTAGTAGTACTGGTGTTCTTTTTACACTGGAGAGTGACGCATCCAAATAATGATGCAATATGGTTGTGGCTCATGTCGATTACTTGTGAGATATGGTTTGGTTTCTCATGGATTCTGGATCAAGTTCCCAAGCTTTGTCCTGTGAATCGTTCCACTGATCTTGCTGTTCTTTTTGAAAAGTTTGATAGTCCATCCCCATCAAACCCTACAGGGAGATCTGATCTACCTGGTCTGGACCTCTTTGTGTCCACTGCAGATCCTGAGAAGGAGCCACCTCTTACCACTGCTAATACCATTCTTTCCATATTAGCGGTTGATTATCCTGTTGAGAAGCTTGCATGTTACATTTCCGATGATGGAGGTGCTCTATTGACTTTTGAAGCCATGGCTGAGGCTGCTAGTTTTGCCGATCTATGGGTTCCCTTTTGTCGAAAACACAAAATTGAGCCGAGAAATCCAGATAGTTACTTCAGCTTGAAAGTTGACCCCACCAAGAACAAAAGCAGATCAGATTTTGTGAAAGACAGAAGGAGGGTGAAGAGGGAGTACGACGAGTTCAAGGTTCGCATAAATGGCCTCCCAGATTCCATCAGGAGAAGATCCGATGCATTCAATGCGAGAGAGGAGATGAAGATGATGAAACATATGAAGGAGAGTGGGGCTGATCCTACAGACACTGTCAAAGTGTTGAAGGCCACGTGGATGGCTGATGGCACCCACTGGCCTGGTACTTGGGCAAATCCTTCAAGCGAACATTCTAAAGGTGATCATGCAGGAATACTTCAGGTACCACACGTTTCATTTTCATACACTGAAATTTGCACATAGTTTAGCTTAATTTGCACACATGCAATGATGAATATAGGTGATGTTGAAGCCGCCAAGTCCCGATCCACTGTTGGGAAGTGCAGATGACAAGATTGTGGACTTCACACAAGTAGACACAAGGCTGCCAATGTTTGTGTACGTTTCTCGAGAGAAACGACCAGGTTATGATCATAACAAGAAAGCTGGTGCCATGAATGCATTAGTTCGAGCTTCTGCAATTTTGTCGAACGGACCGTTCATTCTGAACCTTGACTGCGACCATTACATCTACAACTGCAAGGCGGTGCGAGAAGGTATGTGCTTCATGATGGATAGAGGCGGCGAGGACATATGCTACATCCAGTTTCCTCAGAGATTCGAAGGCATCGACCCCTCAGATCGTTATGCCAATCACAACACCGTGTTTTTCGACGGTAACATGCGAGCGCTTGACGGTCTTCAAGGTCCGATGTACGTGGGAACCGGATGCATGTTCAGGAGGTTTGCTCTATACGCATTCGACCCTCCGATGGTGGACAAGGCGGAGGAAAAGAAAGACCCTAAGCATAGTGAAGACTCTGAAACACCGGCCTTGGATGCTAGCGAGTTTGATTCAAACCTCGACGTGAACTTATTACCTAAGCGGTTTGGTAACTCAACCATGTTGTCTGAGAGCATACCTGTTGCAGAGTTCCAAGGTCGTCCTTTGGCGGATCACCCCGCCATCAAGTTTGGACGCCCACCTGGTGTTCTTAGGACCCCTCGCCAGCCACTCGATGCAACTACTGTAGCTGAAGCTGTATCTGTCATTTCTTGCTGGTTCGTAGAAAAAAAACAAACTTTGTTTACATTTCCGATGAGACAAACCATTACTGAAAATGTTTGTGCAGGTACGAGGATAAGACAGAATGGGGAGACAGAGTGGGTTGGATTTACGGGTCTGTGACAGAAGATGTGGTGACAGGGTACCGCATGCACAACCGTGGATGGCGTTCGGTGTACTGCATAACAAAGCGAGATGCATTCCGCGGATCAGCTCCGATTAACCTCACCGATAGACTGCACCAGGTGCTGCGATGGGCCACAGGCTCTGTTGAAATATTTTTCTCACAGAACAACGCTTTTCTTGCGAGTAAACGCCTCAAGATTCTCCAACGTTTGGCATACCTCAACGTCGGCATCTACCCCTTCACCTCTCTATTTCTCGTTGTGTATTGCTTCCTCCCCGCGCTCTCTCTATTCTCCGGATTCTTCATCGTCCAAACTCTCAGCATCGCCTTCTTGGTCTACCTGCTCCTCATCACCGTGTGCTTGGTGGCGCTGGCTGTTCTTGAGGTTCGATGGTCCGGCGTGGAGTTAGAGCAGTGGTGGAGAAACGAACAGTTCTGGCTTATTTCTGGAACCAGTGCTCACTTGGCTGCTGTGGTGCAAGGACTGCTCAAGGTGATTGCAGGGATTGAGATTTCCTTCACTTTGACAACTAAATCATCAGGAGATGACGACGAAGACATATACGCAGATTTGTACATAGTGAAGTGGAGCTCCTTGATGGTTCCACCCATTGTGATTGCTATGATGAACATCATCGGCATTGTCGTGTCGTTTTCCAGAACCATTTACAGTGCAAACCCACAATGGAGCAAGTTCATCGGAGGAGCATTCTTCAGTTTTTGGGTGCTTGCTCATCTCTACCCTTTCGCAAAAGGGTTGATGGGGAGGAGAGGCAAGACACCCACCATCGTTTATGTGTGGTCTGGTCTCATTGCAATCACACTCTCTCTGCTCTGGGTTGCCATTAATCCTCCACAAGGTGGCGATGGACAAGGTGTTGGAGGAGACTTTCAGTTTCCATGAAAAAGACACGTATGTCTCATGCATCGTAAAACTGCATGCAAACAATGTAGGTGTTTTTTTTTTTTTTTAGTTTTTTTTAACGTATGTAACAGTCATCATGCATCTCTGTAATTTAATCTCTTCTTAATACGTACATAAAATAGGAAAACAAAATTAGCTCTAGAATTATTTTAAAAAGGTTAATTAGAGTCCATGTATATGGGAAAAACACAACACCATACCAATTAGTTTCTTACTTATTTGGCCTTTTATTTCACATAAAACATTAAAAGTTATTATTTTCGATTAAAACATGTATATATGTAAAAAATATTGTAATGTATTATTCGAATATATGACTCATTTGGAAAGGTGTTGTTATCCAACTCTACCTCACATATTTGCTCAAACTATTTTAATTTTAGTTTATTTATAATTTATCTCTGTTTATTTTTTGTTATTGTTATCTAGCAAGCATATAAAATATATTCAAACTATATTCCTAATTAGCAACTCAACAAATTAGCAATTAGACATTGATAAAGTAATCAATCACTTTTTTGTGTTTTTTTTTTGGAAGCAGTAAATGCTAACTTTACTTACAGAAATGGGCTTTCATAATAAGTGATCACTTTCCCAAACCCAAATATGTAGGGTGATTGGGCCCATTACATATTCGGCCCGCTATCAAACCAACTTCTTAGAGTAATAGGAGCAATTGAATAACTCGTTTTCAATTCTCATTATCAATTTTAAAACACCTTCATTCCCGTCATCACAGGAGAAAATAATTACTCTCATCCTTGTGAAATTATAATATTTAATAAATTTGTAATTTATACATTTCAATATTTTATATTTATTAACTGCAAATACAAGTATAGAAAATCTGTTCACTGTGGATACAAAATAATACTTTAACAACAGTTTGAACCGATAGTATTTTAAAACTCGAGTAATAATAGTAATTATTATTTTGAAAAGGTGTGGAAAAGTGCAAAGGTTTTGTCTGGAGTATTATCTTTAATAAAAAAATGTGTTTGGAATCAAAGTATCTATTTCTTCCTCCATTGGTGGCTTTTTTCGGCCCCCAAAACCCATAATCATACTCAGAAAGAAAATGCTTAATATTTTACTCGAGCTTTTGATTTTCTCTCGGGAGAGTTCAGAAGATTAAAGTCAAAACGTATTGACAACAAAATCACTTCTCTCATATTCACACAAATTTTATATGGGTGGTAAAGAATTCACATTTTCATAATAATGCTTTGTATGCTATTGGTTTGCATAAAAAAGAAAAATATTTTATCAAAGCTTATATGCTCTAAATTATAAATATATAAAAAAAGATTTTTTTCATTCCATCTGTTGAGAACAGAGAATTATAAATTTTAGGGATATGTCCAAAAACCAAAACCCAAAGCAAATTGAATTAGCATGAGAAGGGGAAGCATGGTAGAATGGTGCCAAGCCAAGTTTCAAAATTTGCGTAAGATTTTTCCTTTTCACACAAATAGGACACAGTTTGGTGAGCAGACATGACATCAGAGGAAGCCTAGATTTGGTGCTTAGCTTAGCTCCCTCTGTTATGTTGGATTGAGGTTGTTGACTCTTCTCTCTCCTCTCTCTCTCTCTCTCTCTCTCTCTCTCTCCCCCTCTTCTTCACTTTACTTTCCCTTTCTTGCTTACTCATTACAATTTTTGTTTTCTTATTTTCTTTCTACCAGCCATCCATAAACAGTGTTATACATACCTATTCATTTCACATTTGCTTTCCCTTTACTGTTCTCTCTCTCTCTCTCCCTCTGCTTTCCTTCATTGCAAACCAAGCTTCCTTTCCAGCTTGTTCTGGTCCTGCCCTCAGACACCACACCCACCAACCATTTTACTGCATTTACTCTTTCTCCTCTCCAAAATTAGTAGTAACAGTTCCCCACTCTCTCTTACTCTCTGTTTTTCCCATCAAAATAAGATTTTTTCCAGTTTCTCTTCTTAATAGCTTACCACTGAGTCTTTTTTTTTTGGTTGAAGTATGGCCCCACTTGTTACCTACTAGTGTGCCACTTCATCTTTTGCTGCATCTGGATTCTGCTGTAGGGTATGTGTGTTGCTCAGCCTCGGGCATTTTTTGCACATTGAGTCTCTTGTCGGTTCAAAATGAGGTGTGAAACCTGTTGCTTCTTTGGGTAGAAGATTCAGGAGTTTGGCTACCTTGGATCACTGCAAAGGTAAATGCTTTGTCTTTCTTAACCACTTTTTGGATAATATACATTTCACTTTCTCTTTTGTTTGCTTGGATCATAAGTGATGCTTTCCTGGTTTCCTTTTCTTTTCGTTGGAAATTGTGTTCATAATCAACGTTCAACCGGTTATTTTGCTTTCCAAATGAACTGTGAAATTACTCATCATGTCCTTCTTAGATTGGTTCTGAAACTGCTGAATTATGTATGGTTCTTGTAATATTTGGATTCTGTTTATGTTGTATGCCATTGCTAATAATGCCTGAGGTAGTTTACAGGAAACATTGTAGTTCCAGTTTATCTTAAATCGTGATAAACATTGCATTAGTGATTTGTTGAAACTCTGGCTTTTTGTTTATGACATTGTTTAAGACCTGAAATGTTGGTTGTAAATTGGAATTTCAGATGTGTGTTTCAAAGCCTAGAGTAAGGGGAATGGAGTACTTAACTTGAATCCTGTTCTTGGGTGGGAATGTCTTGGTTCTACCAGCTGAAGAACTTGGTGGGACGCTATTGATTGACTTGGTGCAACCAATTATGTCATCCAACAGTTCTTTGAAAGGGGAATTGACAAAGAAGACACCATTTTTGGGGTTGAGACGATGGGTTTTGATTGGAGTAGGTGTTGGTGCATTTATAGTGCTTATTCTTTGTATATTATCGATATGGGTGATGTTTCGGAGAAAGTCTAGGAGATCATTGGACAAGTATTCTGTATCTCAAATACCAAATGTCTCCAAAGATATCGACGTTGACAAGGTTGGGGTGCAGAGTTCTCATGTCCAACCAGAAAATGTGCTTATGCCTGTTCATAGCATGACAAGTGATAAGAATTCAGATAATATATCAGTTCATTTGGGTAACAGAAAATCTGGAGATCCTGATAATATCAGTCAGTGTAGCTCAATTTATCATCATGAGAGAGGATTTAGTTCAATGTCAGCTGAAGAAGGAAGCTCTGGGAATGTTAAGAAACAATCTACATTGTCACATGGAGGGTTGGCCACTGCCTCTCCATTAGTTGGCTTGCCAGAATTTTCTCATCTTGGGTGGGGCCACTGGTTTACACTCAGGGATCTGGAAATGGCCACCAAACGATTCTCAGCTGAGAACATTATTGGTGAGGGTGGATATGGTGTTGTTTACAAGGGAATACTGATTAATGGAATTGAGGTGGCAGTGAAGAAGCTTCTTAACAACTTGTAAGGATATTTATTGATCATTGATGTACTCTTTAATTTTTCCTGACACTACATGTACTTGTGTAGTTATTTCTACATTGAATTCATAGGGGACAAGCTGAGAAAGAATTCAGGGTTGAAGTGGAGGCTATAGGACATGTTAGACATAAGCATCTTGTACGCCTACTCGGATATTGTGTAGAGGGAGTTCATAGGTAATTTTTTTTCTTGGGTTTGTGATAGTTATGTTCTCCTTGGTTCAAAAATTTGAACTGAAGCTTTTCTTCATATTATGTATCTTTGTGTTATAATGAATGTACTCCCCAATTGAAATTCAGGCTGCTTGTGTATGAATATGTGAACAATGGTAACTTAGAACAGTGGTTACATGGAAACATGCACCAACATGGGACACTTACTTGGGAGGCCCGCTTGAAAGTTATACTCGGCACTGCCAAAGCGTAAGTTCAGTGTGCAATTTGAATAGTCTTTGCCAACTCATCTGATTGATCATCATAAGTCTCTCATCTCTGAAATTTGGTTGTAAAATGCTGTGTTCCTTTAATTAGTACTATTACTAATTGTATTTTGAGAATGAAAAAATATATTTAATGGTCTGTTTATCTGTTTCTTGATAACATCATGCTATTGATTTTATATTTTCACATAGTTTGCAGCATATTGAAATATCTAAGCCCATTAGATTTTTAGATTAAACAACAGTAAGAGCTCGCTGCTCATGGGACCACTGAGTAAACTCTCTAATCTTTGGCTATATTTGGATATCTATTGATGTTTGGAACAGAGTGAGATGAAATACCATTCAATTGTTAGAATATATTTTGAGGAAATGAAATTGAATTAGAAAAACTGGTTTCACACTCCCACATTGGGGGAAGATAAGGAGCAGTTTTTGATGAAATGGATTCCATTCCTTCAATTAGTTCAAACATAGTCTTAGTAATATCTGACCTACTTTAGTTTTAACATTTTACGTAGTTACAGATTTATGTTTGTGGAAGTTTCAATAGTGGACCTCGTTATGGTTATAAACCCCTCTATTACTGTATTTGGTTTCAGGCTTGCTTATCTACATGAAGCAATAGAACCAAAGGTTATTCATCGGGATATAAAGTCTAGCAACATATTGATTGATGATGAATTCAATGCAAAGGTTTCTGATTTCGGCTTGGCCAAACTTTTGGATTCAGGAGAAAGTTACATAACCACAAGAGTAATGGGAACGTTTGGGTATACAGAAAATTTCATTATCCTTTCTCTAGTACTTAAAGGATTTATACTACTGGAAACTCACTTCTGTTGTGGATTACAGTTATGTGGCACCAGAATACGCCAACAGCGGTTTGTTAAATGAGAAGAGTGACATTTACAGCTTTGGTGTCCTCTTGCTGGAAGCAGTTACTGGAAGGGACCCTGTAGACTATGCTCGTCCTGCCAATGAGGTGCCTAATCCTGATGAACTCTGCTAGCTTGCTAGTTCTAACCATGCTTTCAACTGGAAGTGATGATCCTTAATAGTGATTAGATATTGTTCATCCTCATTATGACAGGTTAATCTAGTTGAATGGCTCAAAATGATGGTTGGAACAAGAAGGGCTGAGGAAGTAGTGGACTCAAACCTTGAAGTTAAACCACCGCTGCGCGCTTTGAAGCGCACTCTTCTGGTTGCACTTAGATGTATTGATCCTGATGCTGACAAGAGGCCCAAAATGAGTCAAGTTGTGAGAATGCTTGAAGCTGACGAATATCCGTACCGAGAGGTTCCCTTCAATACTCTGTCATTTCATTACAAGTTCTGTTGTTTACTTGAACGTTGAGTTGAGTCTCAGTGATTTTTATCACATTTTTGCAACATTTTAACCTTGTGTGCATCCTTAGCGTTATTTCCTTCATAATGTGTTGGCTATTGTTCCACCAACTAAAAGGAATACAATATTGAATGAAAACTCTTGGGGGAAATTAGGGGTAAAATATGTTTTTAGTCACTGTTTGACAAATTTTGGTTTTAGCCCTTGTAAAAAATTATATATGATTCTTGTAAATTTAAGGTCTTTATCATCTTGTATTTATGATGGGCATAAGCATAAGCATAAGCATCATGTTAATGATCACTCTAGGAAGACATGTAATGTGACATGTTTAGATGCACGTTTCATCATCAATAACTGCTGATAAGGACAACTTTCTAAGTTTTAAAAATTTACAAGTACTAAATCTAGTATTTTTTCTCTGGAGGACTTCATCAAAGTTTGTCATTTCCGCAAGGACCTAAACTCATAAAACCCAAAATTTGTTTGGTATTCTTCAGCCTGCATACTTTCTCAAGTTTTACTCTCATTAGCTAAAAGACAAGAAAAGAAAGCATGATTGATAAGTTGGGAATATACCATTCTACATACTTGGCATTCTGATGCATTTGTAGTGTGAAGAGCCAGGTCCTCTTTTTAAAGCAAGTTTTTTTGGTGCTTATATCTGGAATATTGAAGTATATGTGTTGAAAAAACATCAAAACGTGAGATTGATATAATCACTTTCAGGATAGAAGAAACAGAAAGAGTGGCACTGTCAACATGGAAATTGAAACTGTGAAGGATATTTCGGGTCCATCTGATGCTGAAAGGATGAAGGATAGGAATTGACAACTCCATGACTTAGCTTGCATGTACAATTCCCATTGTACACGTTATAGTAACTTGTCTATACCACGTATCTCCAACTATGTGCCCCCAAGAAAATTTTGATGCATCTGAGGATAGAATCAGATCAGAGAGAACCTGTTTTAGATAATGAAGGTTTTGTTTTTTGTTTTAAATTGAATGTTGCCATTGAAGATATGACACACTGGTCTTGCAAAGAGGATTGAATGAACATAGGTGGTGAGTGTGTTGGTGTTGTACAGATGTATGTGGGGTCTGTCTTCTTGCATGATTGTTCATTTATTTTATTTTAACTCCCTTGACATCGTCGCATGCTGCTGGAGAGTGGCTATAGTGAAAGAGAAACGAATATTTGGCTTCATTTTCCTTGTCATTTTGCTTTTAGCTTCAATAAACATTAATCAGGTGATGATATATTTTTCAAGCATCTTCAATGAGTTCATTGATATTTTTAGATAAAAAACAGTTTTTATTCAATTTCACCACCAGACTCGATTATTGTCATTTAACGTATGGATAATTCCTTTACATCTTCATTCTAATATATAAAACACTCTTGCAGTGGTAAAAAAAACATGATGTTTTGGTGAAAGATATAATTCAGTATTGTACTGGTGATTTTCTGCTTAGTGGTGACAAAGTAGAACTTACGTGTAAGAATAGTTTTTCTTAAACAACTTGTTCTTAACATCAGAGAGTTTATTTCTTATGAAACTTGCTAAAAAAGTAGGGTAAATTGTACAGTTTTTTTTTTTCTGTTTTCTTCTGTCTCTCTATACTATTTCTTTTGAAAATCATTATACAAATATCTGTAACACATTAAAAAATGTTATACTTTTGTTTTCAAGTGGTGTAAATGTTTAAGGAAGTAAAGGATACAATTTCACAACAGTTAATATAATGTATTCGAAAAAATTACAAACATGAGTTTTATTTAGGTTTTTAAATACTTGAATATTTGAAGTTTTTGAAACTTATATGACAAGGTTTCATAGAAGAAGTTTAATAAGTTCTGCAGATGTTATTCTCATGCAGCAGCACTTTGACTTAATTGTGTTATTTTCTCAACAATCTGATATCTTATTCCACAGTCAACAAAAGTGCTTATACGTGTAGCGAAAGAAATGCCATATCTGTGGTTCAAATCCCAACTTGCACAAAAGATCTGACAAGAAAAGGGCACTGAGATTGTTTCATTTCCTCAGATAGTTTTAATTGTAACAGTCAAGTTTTCATTTGAAGATGCCACCACCGAATGGCACAGTACCCCAATATGAATAAGATGTAAAAGTAGTTGCTTTTTTCCCTCACTTTTACAATGTTGGTTCATGCACTAAAATTGTGAATGGCGAAGCTAGTTATGATTACCTTTTTGATTCTCTTCAACAGAATTTCTGTCCCATTGAGGAAGGAATCTTATCTCTCACAAAATAGATGAAATTGTGAAAATTTGTAGTGAAACTACGAGAAAGGGAAAAACTTTTGAACTTTGATCTGTTATTTGAAGGCTCATTGATTGTCCCATTTCACCCAAAGGGAAAAAGAATTCATAGATTGGAGTTTCTTGAGGAAGCACTTATTGGGCAGACAGTCAAAGAAATGATTCAAGTTGAAGGCTTCAAACGGTGAAAGTGGAATACATAATAATTCATTTTTCTGATAAAGTAGACCTATTTTCAGGGACAGCTTCTCTAGCATCTAGGGTTCTTGCTTCCATCAATAATCAATAACAATCTTTCTCTGCCATCACTTTACATGCTCCATGGGAAATGGAGCAACTTGGCCCATATTGCCACAGCTTTTGACTTCTACTTCCTTCCCTTTACAAACGTGTTATTTACTGCACCTATTTCATATATCACTCCATTATTTTTCACCTGTATTCATCATATTTACTTTTTTATTGCTACAAATTTATACTTTACATTTTTTATATGAACCAGTGACAATTGTTTTCAAGAACTGGTTCATAATTTCAAACAAGCACAGGTTTTAGTGTGTTTGGATGAACTTAACAAAATTAATGTCGATTAAAATTGATTTAAGGTGATGCGATTTATAGTTGGATGATTTTATTACAAGATAAATAAACTGTCAATTTTAATCTATATCTTTTATCCATTGGAAAAACTATTCAAATTGGTTCAAATTCAAAGTTTGCAGATTATAACTCTGATTACACAAACGACTTTCATTTAAATGGCTTTTCACACAACTTTATCTGCATGTATATAATAATATCGATTATGAAACTATATGTACTCTTTCTTTTAAATTTTTAGTCATGAAATTATAATTTATTTCTATCCAAAACTCTCATATTTTAATATTTTGATTTTCAAATTTAAAAAATAAATAGATACGATTCTTTTAATTTAATTATGTTAATTTTTTTAGATGATAAAACTTTTTTATACTAGTATTTGAACTTTTTATCATATCTGACATATTTCCGTTTCGATGTAAGATTGAAAACATAATAAATACGTCATAATATTTCAAAGTTTAAGTACCAAAATATATTAAAATTTTAGATAAAAAATTATTTTAATTTTACGTCAAAATTTAGATACTAAACATATTTATCCTTCTATGTTCTTAAGCTAGCTAATTCTTATTAACAAGTTAGCGTATGTTTGAAAATTGGTGCAAATGAATTATTTCCATCAACATATTATATATTCAACACTCAGCAACAGTTTTCCAAACACGGTCTTAACATGTAGCAGTTGAAGCCACATTGATTATGTAGTTGGAATGAGATGGCAACTATTACCATTTTAGGTCATTGCTTTGAGATTGAAATTTGCTAAAAAGACAAAACAAGTTCATTCCTACAAGAAACAGTCACTTTTTAACCACAAAAATCGATTCAGATTGAAAAGAAAGATTGTTTTTATTTCTTCAAAACTTCTCCTACACACCAGCATCTACATTAATGCAGTGTTTCAAGTGTGTTTGGAAACACATATCCATACACAAAATCGCGTTCATATCAAGTTTATTGAAATAAACTGTGTATTAAGAAAATAATTTGATGTGCTCTTTATTTTATATAGAGATTTCTGATAGAAGCTTGAAACATGATAAGTTCTAACTGTTCTGCATTAAAGAAACATTTTGTTTATTATATATATAAGATATTGCTTGCATATCACTCAAAGTTTTATTGGGTAACAACTTTATATTTGTTTGTATCCGAATGTAGACAAATGAAGGACTGATAATGTTGACAAGTTGGACAAGTTGTGATTCATTAATCTTTTCAGTATCAGTGAATTGTAATTGTTCATGGCATTTGGAAACATGGTGAAGAAAAATGGTGTACCAACACTAACTTCATTGTGTAAACTAAATTTTATGTCTAATTCTTCTTCTAGTTCCAGTTTTTTGTCACTATTTACAAATTAGGGTTCATGGATGGTTCTTTCTCCAAGAGTGAAATTAGGGTTCATGGATAAAATAAATGAAAAGGACAATGATAATTTTGTTCTGTTAAAATAACATTTTTTTTTTCGAATGAAAACGAGTTTAGAAGATATCAGTAAAATTCAATAGAAAACATAGACACGGGTGTTGTGTATTCATCTTGCCCTAGTTGTGTCTATATATATATATATATATATATATATATATATATATATATATATATATATATATATTCATAAAATTGTTTAACGATTTTTTTTTGTTTGGAAAAAATATAATTAAAATGTGTTACACACACGCACATTTTCAATCAACTTTAAACAATATACGAAGGCCTTTGAATATGACTATATTACTAAAGTTGTATACTTATAATTGGATGATAAATTATAAAAAAAAAAACTATTTTTATTTTTAATAACGTGAATTAAACAGTTAATGTAATTTATTGGAAGATAAATTATGAAAAAAATATTAATATTTCATTAAAATTTGAGAATATAAATAAATTTAGAATTAAAAAAATAAAACTAAAGTCATTTTGGGATGAGAGTAATATCATTTGAAAAAAAAAATATTAGCTATCAATCAATGATATTTTTGTCAAAATATCTTGATTAAAAGAGTTAACGTACAATTATAAATTAACTCAACATTTCAGGTGAGATACTAGGTATTGCTAGAATATATAATTTATCTTGAGTTTTTAAAACGATGATTTGAAAGAAATTTAAAATTTATGATCGATTACACTGATAACTAGGGTTTTGTGCTATGATACATGTCTGATTATTATGTTTATTTTAAAAATAATAGAATATGATATGTAATGGGAAAATGATATATAAATCGTCATTATATTGACTAATTATTTTTTATCACTAAAATTTGTTATTATTTAAATATTTTTTTTGTAGTCTACTAGGACTTCATAGATTAGATATATTATTGTTAAATATCTATAAAGTATCCTAAAATATCAAACATGAATACATGACCTAAATTGAAGTATCAATACATCATATTAAGTACAATTAGAATCATTCAAGGTTTTCTATATGTAAACATATATTTCTTTACTTAGAAAACATTGCACCACATCTTTTATATATTATAATCCAATAAAGAAAAAATGTAGAGATTTTATAAAGGGAAAATGGTGTAATTAATGCAATTTTTGTTGTTGTTGTAATGATAGAATTAGAATAAACTAAAAGCACACACAGGAGACAAAGAAACTGTTAAGGGTTCAAGTTTTGTCGAGAGAAAGGTGAAGCTTATTAAAAAGCTTCTATGGCGGCAGAGCAACAATGAATCAATAATGGAGGCACTCAATGATTCATTCATGAAATTAATTAAGACAGTTCGGAATTTGGATGCTAAAAACAGTTTCTTAATTACTTCCGTTAATTATGGTAAACCCATTTTATGGCAATTATGATTTGGACTTCTGCCATCTACAAAACCTCTCTGATAATTTTTTTAATCAAAAAGAAAATAAGTTTTGTCACCTTTTATTTGTCTTCTGGTCAATTCGAATTTTTTAAGAATTACTGTTTTTCCTCGTTTCCTCAAAGTCATCAATTATCCAAATCAAATAAATTTATGCAATTATAGCCAAATTTATTTAATTATTTTTTTAAAATTTTATTACTTTTTTTTTTAATTTGGTGATTATATATAAAAACATTTCGAACATTGAAGCAGCCCTCAACTAGTCAACCCTGTTAGCTTCACCTGCTTTGACTTTGTATATCATATAACATGTGACAAATTTCAATTATCAACATTCTATTAAGAATTTGGTGGAGTCTAATTTAAATTAGGCGAAAATTGTGAGCATTAAACAGAAAACTGAACTGTTTCAATAATATATATCCTTTTAATTTTGCAGTGCATTTTATTTGAAAATATTTAACTTTTAAATAGCTACAAAGACAAAAAGGAATCATATTTAACTTTTAAGTACAAAATAAATAAAGATATGAACACTAGAATCTTCAATATCTTCAATATGTAATATTTCTTGTGATTTCCATAATGGCATGTCAGCTTTGAGAATCTGAGAATTTCTAAGAAACTTATATTTTTATATCTTTATTTTTTACTTAATTATGTTTAAAATAACTTTATTTAACTTGAAACTTTATATTTTTATTTTGAATAACTGTTCTTTATACAAGAAATTTTTCTTAAATTATATATAGAACCAATAGCATACATTATTTTATGTGGAAGAACTTCTTAAAAAATTACTATATTAAATGTTTTAATAATTTATTTTAAAATTTTAACAACAGAATGTTTTATGAAGATCACAGTTAAATATTGCTTGAATGTGTGGCCAGTTATCATCCTATTCAGTTAAACATTATTATTTTTCACTAATGGGAGTACAATTATGTTTTATGAGACAACTTTTTCAGAAACGTACGAGTATTATAAAAGTCTACTGTGAATGAGTTTTCAAACGCAATATTACGCATATAAGATTTTACTTTAATGGGTCTATAAAATCAATGAAATAGTTATACATATTGGTTATGAAAGTGACTGGCCTACATAATTGTTTATGATGAACATGGAAAAAAAAATCAATTACCTACAAAGTAATTGTTGAAATATTATAATAGTATAATGGATAAAAGAAAAACATTACAAAAAATGCTATAAGTTTGTGAGAATGGGAAACAAAGAAAATAAATGAATTTATGTTTATAACGATTTAAAAGTTAATATGTAAATTAATTTTTGACTCCATTCTATGGTATTCACAGTTAATATTTTTTTTTTTCAAAGATATATACATCATCTCAATCAATGTTTCAATCACAGAATCTGTCTTCTCTCATGAAATTATAAGGCAATCCTCGATGAAAATTACTATAATCATAGTTTTGGATTTAAAATACAAAACTGATTAATTTCTAATGCTCCAATCATGATCATATTCACCAATAATATGAATTCGTACTCAACCCTTTTTTAGAAGAGTATAAAAGAAAACACCTAGATTATTACTCTATATGTAAAAGAGGATATTAAAATAAATTATAATCAAAACTTATAATCAAGGGCTCATGAAGGACAAAAAAATAATTAAAGAATGTAAGCAAATTAGTTAATCATGACCCAAATTAGTTCAAATAAATGTTGAATAACAAATGAGGATCTAATCAAACTAAAAAGATAATATTAGTATATAACCTGCAATAGACACAACATAAGCCAAAAATATAATACAACACAAATATACCCATAAGTTTTAAAGTTATATCATAATATAACACATAACTGTAATAAAACATAACATCAGTATGAAATATATTTTAGAAATCCAAGTATGAGTCTAAGTTTCACATTGGTTATAAATGAGAAAGTAGAACATTGTATTAGAATAAATACTCATAACTCATTATTTTAAGATTTTGGATTGATAGTAGTGTCAATACCTTATGTGCTTGAGTTCAGGTCTCATTGGTGTTGTATCTTTTAGTGAAACTTCTTATGTAGACCTAATAATATACATATATATATATATATATAATGAGGAAATACATATTTTGGGTGGCAAAAAAATATTGTAATTTATCTAATTGTTAGGATATTATAATATTTGTATAATAATTTTAAAATATATGTCAAAGTGTTCATATATGTCTATAATTTGTAAGTACAATGAATTTACATTATATGCTTGGATTTTTTATAAAATGAAACAAAAATGCATGCAGTATATTAATTGAAATGATTGACTTGGGAATGAAACAGTGTGTATAAATATTGAACCTTTCACCATAATTTTAGAGTAAAAATAGTTTCTTTAGGGAAATTACGAATGGATAAATAAAACCTTCAAAATTCATTTTCCTTCCTTTCTATCTTTAAACCCCATCGATCTCATGGAAGCAAGAGCTGTATGTGACACCACTTCGTTGTTTTCTTAAAAAGAAAAACTCTTATTTATTCTCTATCAATTTGTTTATTATTCTCAAAGAAAAATAGATAATTCTAAATAATATAATAATATTATGATTTTTATTTTTTTTGACTCACATCTTTTATTTTCTAACGTGAATTAACGAGAGTTATTAATTAATATATTATTATTTTTTTTGAAAAAAATCAATAATTCACACTAAATCACTCTTTCTAAATAACACGATTTAGGTGAAAAATATATTCATAACTAATTAACTTCGGCTTGCATTTGAACCATCTATGTATCTTGATTTCTTGATTCTTTCGTTTGATTTCACCACAAAAACAAAAAAAAAGAAGGATCAATAACACTACAAGCTTAAGATCACATCAATCTTAAAAGGTTAGGTATTTGTCCACAACAAAAAGTATAGTTACACACGCAAGCACGTACACTGTATAACTGAAACGCCGCAATATATGCATATATCTATATCTATCTATCTATATACACACACGCGGTTCCCCTTCAAACATTCAAACAACCTTACTCAAGTACATGTTCATGCTTAATTAATCATTTGAATATATAAGAACTGCAAAATGTTTTATATATATAAGAAGAATGCAAAAAATTAGGAGCATAAAAATGGGAAGTAATGAATATGGTGTTATTAATCTTCCGTTTCTGGTACTCTAGCACCATACTCTTCTTGACCACTCTTTTATAACTGTGTTAGTGATCCAAGAAACCATCACCAAGTCCTGTCAACACCTTTCACTGATAAAGATCATTCATATACATGTATGATACGTCTTTTCAATCCTTCATCATCTCCTTTATATACTTGCAACTTGCAAACTACTCTAATGAAAAACACACCGTCCATCTCTGACATTTTTGACAAAATTCACCAAACTATGTATTTAAGAAGAATCAAGATCAATGTCAAGTGCACAAATTCTAAAATACTCATTTAATGCTCTTAATTAGATCCCCGGCAACTACCATATATAGACCTGTCTTCCATTTCCACACAAATATTCTTCATACATCACTTAAACCAGAGAGATATATAATCAAGTAATTCAAAAGAAGCCACTACTTACTCCATACATATATAGACACATGTTAATAGAAATTGGTTAGTGCATGTTTGATTTTGTTTACCTGAAAACATAATGCTTTTTCTTAAAAGAATATCACAGAAAACTGCTTTTCTTTTACTGGTGTTTGAAACTGTAACTTAAATTTTTCTAGTAGTGAAATACAAAACTAGTATTTTTTTTTTCTGAAATAAATAAATCAAAACATGCACCAAGTTTTTTGTGAGTTCATGGCTCTTGTTTGCCTGGGAATGATGATGGCAACAGGTCTTGCAGCAAACCATAGTCACGAGGTAGTTGGAACTGGTGCTGCTGCTGCTGGTGTTGTTGCTGGAGATGGAGATTGTTGGAGAGGTTTTGGTTGAACATTGGATTTTGATGATCATTTTGGCTATAACTTGGAAGCAACTGAGCAAGAAAATCTTGGGGTAAGCTTGAGCCCATGTAAGAGGAACCAAAAAATGGAGGTGCTGATAACATGGTGGCAGCACTGCCTCTTAATGTTGCTGGACAGTGATGGTTGTGTTGCCCTTCGTATGTTGTGATCACAATCGATGGATCTTGGAATGATCTTTCCACCCTTTTCTTCACGCTGCACTTCTGACTGGTGCACCTATAGTAGCTCCTGCATTAATATACAAACAACAAGTTTTGTCAGATTCAACGTTAATTCATACGTGTAATATATCATGATCATGATCATAGTACTGCATGTCGTGTCTCCAACTTCATCATTAGATAGTAGATTACAAGAAACAAGCCGTTACGAAGCCTTAGTATGACAAAGATATGAATCATTACATCGATATATATATATGACAATAACAAGGAATGAATAAACGAAATACATATGATGATTTTGGTGCAGAAATTTCACAACCCTTAATCATTTTTTTCGGCTATACAAAAAACAAGGATTCATCATTTTTGGTTTGAAACGTTAAGAAATTTCAATATTGGAAAATAATGAACCTTGGATAGGGACTGTTCTTGACTGCTTTCTGTCCATACTTTCTCCATCTGTAACCATCTTCAAGGTTGTCGATCTCACTTTTAGTCAAGAAGGCAAAACGAGGCTCTCTTGGCTTTTTCTCTTTCTTTTTAGGCTTGTTCCTGAAACACTCCAAAATATCAGTCAAATTCACCGCAAGATAGCAATTATTTTAGGGTTAAGTTCCTATGATTGTTCCACACTACTTCTCCATTTTAGTCACACACAAAACCTACATGATAATATATAGCATTCACCTACGGCACTGTATATATTTATATATATATATAGTATAAGAGAGTATAACAGACAAGATTGATTGACCAAATCCATTTCATAAGAAACACTGAACAACTGAAAAGACGCGAATATAATTGCATTAGTAAATAGTAAGTAATTGAGAGAAGAAATTCAAAATTCTATGTACCTCTAGAAAATAGGAGATATTAATTAATCAGATCCTATTGGTGTGTTGAAAGGAAGAGAGAAAGAGAAAGTATACGGGGCAAAAACCTTCTCACACTCCATTGATCTATCGGAAATAGAAATGAAATAGGGGCAAAAGAAGAAGAATAAACTAATCAAACCTACTCTTTCTTAGGCTTTTCTTCTCCATCTTCGCACCCTTTTGGCTGTTTATCTTTCTTCTGGCTTTTGGTTGAGTCTTCTTCTATCAGTGCTTCAGCTTCATTGGATGACGAGGAAACAGATGAATTGGGTGTTGAGTGGTTCCCACTGATCCCTGCTGAGTCTCCTGCACTAGGCTTCTTGGGGTTTTCATCAATGGAGGAGATCACTTCAGATGATGAACACGACATGTCAAAGGCTCTAGAGAGGGTGTTGTAATCCATGGAACCATGTAAACAGTCAGTGAAAGTGGTGCGTTGATGAGAAGGATCATGCTGCTGCTGATGATGATCAAAGGCTTGAAAGTTTTGTGATGAGGAAATTGGTGCAGAGTTGTTGTCCCTAAAGAATGGAAAGTTTGAAGAGTGGTTGAGTTGGTGTTCATGGTGGTTGTAATGAAAAGGGTCGAAAAAACGATCCTTCTCATTCGCCATGGAAGAGAGAAGAAATGGAGAAGAAGAAGGTTGGAGGAGGATGATGAGAAAAAATAAAATAAAAATAAAGGTAGCTTTGAGAATGATATTTCAGCTAAGACTTAAATTCCATGTGGTTGCTTGTTATGGGAAAGGGAGCTTTTGGCTTAGAACTTTGTTTTTCTTCTTTGCTTTTATTCCTTCTACTTTTGCACCCTCACTTTAGTGTTTGGAGCTAATTGGGGAGTGTTTCTCTATCTTAATCTTTCTAAAGTCAGTGTGTGGTTCATTTTTTTCTAAAGCAAAATAATCAATTTTTCTTTTTCAATACAAAAAATAAAATTAATTAATTCTTATACCTGCTTCTGCATGTGGCGTGATTTCTTGATCCAATAGTAGTACATCGTATATTCTCACTCAACATCTATTCATATTTTACATCAATTCTTTAACACGGTTCAAAAAAAAAAATATCTTTTATACATATTTTTTTGTCTTACGAGAACGATAAACTTGTCGTCTCATGACCTTAGGTTTCCAATTCAAATCTTAAATATACCAAGTCCCTCAATTGTTTCCCTGTTCATACATCGTGCAATTTGACATATTTTAAAGACCGTAAAAGAAATACAAAAAAATAAAATAAAAAATAAAAATCAGCATGAGGCAATATTTTAATCTTTAAAAGCCAATTGATTCGATAATTATTAGTCAGTTGGTTGAAAGATTTATTACCTATATATGTGTGTATATATTTATATATAGTTGATGGCGACTTCTCATTTAATTTAAAGCACTCCCTTTTATTTAATAGTTTTGAATCTAATCAAGGACAAAGAAAATAACAAGTTGAATAATGCTTGCATGCTGAGAAGTTTCTCTTTTTATATAATATAAGATATTACATGTTAGAACAATACAAGAATGCTAACAAGGTTTTAGTTTGCTTTTGTGATGTTTTGAGAAGAAAAAATAATTTAAAACATTGACCTCAAATTTACTTTGTGTGTTCCTTTGAGCTCCACGTATGTGGTTTGGTAGGATCGTGTATGTGATCGATTATATGAGAGATCATGCTCTTATGCAAAATAACCCCATAATTAATTATATCATAGATATTTTGTGTTGTAGTATTAATAAAGAGATTAATATATATATATATATATATATATATATATATATATATATATATATATATATAACTATGATTAATGTGATTGTTAAATATTTTTTTTTTGAGAGAGAGAAGGGTCGTAATCACGTTGTTAAGAAGGGGGTGTGATTAGTCAAAAATTCCGACTATTGTAATTTTTGAGGTTTAGCTTACACGTGTCGCGCGTTTGGGCACCGGCATTTGACCGCAGAGTGGCACGTACGAGAGATTCGTTCGCTGCTATTATTGATTCTTCTTCTTCCTTTTCTCTTGGGTTTTCAATAGAAAAATGCGTATAATTAAATAAAAATGAAAATTTAATATTATTAAATAAAAATGAAAATTGAATAATGCAGAAATTGAAGAAAAAAAAAAACTAGTGCTGTTCCTGATCACGCCTATGTCTATGGGTATCTATGTATGGTTGATGATGGTGAGTGGGTTTTGACGTCACATTCCCTTTCGATGCCTTATCATATGCTCATGTGCTTACACTATCACATTCACATCAAATCAAAATCACCCAAATTAGATGGTCAAAATCGTATGTATCAAAAAACCCTAATGTGATTTCATGAAACGTATAAGTGTATCTATGAATTAGTTCATATGGTGTTAAATTTGATTTCTTAAACAGAGTGTAATAATGTGAATGAAAAAAAAGAGAGTTAAATAATAAATGTTTCATTAAAAGTAATTTTAATTTAGTTTAAAAACAAAATATTTATACGATATATGATAAAAAGGTATAAAATACCTTTTAATTTTTAATTCCCAGTTTGATTGCTTTTGTACACATGGGTCCTGGAATCATCTTTTGCCTTTTCGACTCATTTCACATTAGGATTGAAATTAAAGACTTATTTTTTTAAAATAATAATAATAATGATAATAATATATTTTGATTAATTAATCACAAGCCTGTATTGATGCAATTCTTATATTGTCGTGTCTTTTTAGAGTAGGCAGTGTAAATAATGTCTTTTGCCTTAAATGTTAACCATTCAATGGTTATTTTATAACTTTTTCTTCAAATGTTGAAATATGATAAAAAGATTTTTTTTTTTGCACTTTATTAATTATAATTAATATACATTTTTACACGGTCAACTATAATTGAAATATTAACTGTAAATTTTAAAGTAGATAGTGTAGCATTCAATTAATTTACTCTACATGACAAATTGAGATTAGATAATAGGGTGGGAGGATTTACATTGTCAATGATAGTTTAAATTTAATTTTAACAAAAATCATAAATATGTATAAAAATAAAGAAAATACATTAAAATTTTAAAGATTGCTCATTTTTTTAATAAAAATTTGGATAAATGGTTAAAAATTTTCTGTATTAACAATTAAGCCAACCTTGATAGAATGACTGTTTGTAGAAATATAAAAGTTTAACGAATTCAAAATTTATATTATTTTTACACTTAGAATGCCTATTTGTAAAAGGGATAAACTTTAATTAGATTAATATACTTATTTGTTAAAAAAAACTTAAAAATAGTAACAATTGACATTTCTGTAATTAGCTTAATATATCTATGTATTCTCATGTCTTACAATAGTGACAATTGACATTTCTGTGTGATATTTTCAGACTTTTGTAACAAAAAGTCTCATTATTTAATGTCAATGAAAATGTATAATGTTTTTGCAAACTAGAATTCGTAATCTTATTTGAAAATGGCCAAAGTACATGTTGTTTTAGTATTTCAAATGAGGATTTAGGTTCAAATTTTATGAATAGAAAAAAAATTACGAGTAAAGGAAGTAATAATATGGTAAAAAAAATGAAAAAATGAAGAAAAAAAGGTAGTTTGAAGGTAAAAGTTAGTTAGGAGAAGAAGGAGAAGAGTAAAATTAGGGTTGAAAGGTGTTTATGATTGAAAAGGTTCCCTTTTGTAGGAATGGGGAGAGACAAAGTGGTGGTTTGATCCCTTAAGAGACAGAATGGGTAGTGAATGTGAGAAGTGGCCATAAATGTGAGAGTTGGTTGTGTTGTTTTGTGTTGTGAATGTGATGAGAAAAATGGTTGGTAAAGCATAGACTTTTTCATGGGTGGGTTGGTGCAAACTCAACAATCACCACCGCCCATTCAACCCACCTTCTCTTCATTATTTTCTTTCATATTCTCGTACCAAAATTTCTATTATAATTATTATTCTTTTTCATTTTTATGCAAAATTAAAATTAATTCAAAATTTTGGATGTAAATTTCATTTTATAAATCGATTTTATAAGATTAAGTTAGATTTAAAGTTCACCTCTTAACATCAATAAATATAATGTTCAGACGTGAACTTCACATTTAACTTATTTTTACAAAATTTACAAAATAAGATTATAAAATAAGATTTATAACTATTTATATATTATAAATTAATTATATCTTTTATTATTAAAAATTCTCATATTACATGAAATTTTTCTTTCAAATTTGTTAGAAAAGTTTGCAAGAATTTTTTTTTTCCTCCTATTTTTTCTAAAATTTTTTAATTAAATATAAAGCTTACATGTTTATTAGATTTAAAGAAGAAAAAAATTGTTGAAAATGAAAACTAAAGTTTAGAATCATAGTCATTTCCCTTGACTTGACTCTGCCTGATCATGGATTGCATTTATTACATGCTGCTCTTCTTAGTTTAACTACTTTAGTTAATTAATCTCATTTGAAAAATACTACATTAATTTTTATCGTATATATATTATGTTTGAAAAAAATAAGGGTTTAACTAAAGTGAAACTTTTTTCTGCCTTTTGATGAATTATTTAAACAACTCGTAAAAATATTTGTTGTGTTGACCAGAAATACGATGGGAAGCAGGATTTCATGGGTTCATGATTACCCTTGTTTGTTTGACAACTGAAAACTCTTTACACAGCATGAAATTGTTGACATATTTTTTAGTGCTTTTGGTTGGATTGGACTTTCTAACTTCAATCTCAATTCCTCACATTCATTCAGTGCTACAATGTTTATTTATATCATTGTGTGTATCATCTTCAATGTTTTGTTTGAATTCATGCTAAAAGCAAAAATCTTTATAGGATATGATTCTCCTCCCTGTATCTAGATTTGAAATCTTAGTTTTTTTTGTTGCAAGAGTTCATTTCATTGTCAACAAAAGGGTATTACACATTTTATTATTATTACTTGATTGTCCTAAGCAGGATTATGACGTAAAACGAATATAAATATTAAGGTTAAATATACTTTTAAGCTTTTAATTTGAACCAAAAAATTGAATTTGTTTTTTTTTTTAATTTTGATATAGTTTAACTCAAAAAAATCAAATATATTAAAAGGAATATTGTATTTCCATTTCATTTCTTTTAAAAGAAAATTTTGTTTTAAAAGTAAGGGTAAAATATTATGCAACAAAAATTAAATTGAATGTACCAGAAATAGAGTTAAAGATTGAAAAGTTTTGAACTTGACTACTTTATCTTGAATTTATGATAATTGAGCCAGCCAAACTTTCCTATATATATATATATATATATATATATATATATATATATATATATATATATATATATTTATATATATATATATATATATATATATATATATATATATATATATATATATATATATATATTTGAGGATTATATTGACAAGAATTAAATTAGAAATTTTAGTTGATTTTTCATAAAAATGAACTTATCCTATATGTTATACTAATTCTTTTCACAAAAATTACATATAACCCTGATTTTTCGTCTAATTTAAATAAATAGTTATTTTCTAATAAAAATGATTTTTTTATCAGATATTAATAAGAATAAGAAAAGGGATAAAAATTAATACCAAATTTGTTCAAAATTTGAGACATTTTCATCATGATTTTTGTTCACTTTATGAACTTTTATTTTAAATAAAAAAAACCTTTAAATATATTTACTTGTTTAACATTCTAGATTTACCCTGACAAGAAGAAATAATATTAATAATTAATAAAATCAACTCTGAGATTTATTAGGCACCAATCTTAATGTGTTTTAAGGTCTAGTCACACATTGTTTTCACTAGTCTTGTAAATGAATGGGAAATAAGTGAAGAAACTAAAAGTGAATTTGTTGAATTAAAGAAGAAGATGAAAAATGTAAAAGAGAAAAAGATTCTGAAAATGTATGTGTGAATGTTTTGATAAATATAAATAATAAAAAATTATTTTAATAGATGAAATTATAAAATTAATAGATTTTATTTATTTATTATTTTAATGTTTTTATTTTACTATGATAACCAATTTAATTATAGTTATAATGCAAAAATAATTATTTACATTAAAAACAACGGATTACAATTTTTATTTTAATCGACTAGATACATTAATATTTTATTACATTATATTTATGTTTGAATTAGAAAATCTCCTTCCTTTTTTGGGTTTTGAATAGGAAGTGAAGATGCATATTATTTTTGAATCTGAGAATTTATTCATCTCGTTTATTTTGCATTCTACATAATTTCTTATCAAAATTGGTCTCGCAAATCAGTCTTCAGAAACAATCAGTGGCTAGATTATGAGAAATTGTTTGTTAGTGTAAGGTCGCAGATTGGAAGAGAGAAAGGGATGATAATGAACTGTGTTAGAGTGACAACTATGGCCATGGCTGTTCCTTCATGGAGGCCCACGTGCTGCGCTTCTTCATCATCATCTTCTTCTTCTTCTGCTTCTACAGCTGTCATCAACACAGAGCAATTGCGTTCTCAAATTGATCATCTTCACGCTGAGGCTGACGCCACCAGAGCCAAGGGTAACCCTACCCATTTCAAATTGCTACCTTCTTTCGTTCTGATTTTCTTTCTCTATTTCAATTAATGTTTTCTGAAAAACACCCTTTACAGTCAGGCCCATGAGTATGATTACAGTTTTAGTTTTTCACTTCCAATTCTTACTTAAGGAAATATAAATATAACTGAACAGCTGTCCAAACGGTTCGTGCATCAATTGGACCTTGAAGTATTACTCTTGTAAGAAAAATTGTTTGAGTAGCTCAAGAGGTTATCAAAACAATGTTACGTAGTCCTTACATATCGAAAATTTCTCCAAATTGGTTTCTGAATTGTACTAAAATACATCAACTTAGGCAATCAAATGATGAATATTTCACAGTCTGCTTAAACAATTTTATTACTTTAGGAACTGTTTAGGTGAGGGGCCAATAATTTGAGGATGAGATTTTGGTTTATTCTAATTTAATGAGTGATTTGGGATGGGAAAAAGAGAGAAATAGGAAAAAAAAAGTAATAGATAATGATGTGATGAAAAAGGAAGAGAAAGAAAAAAAGAAGAGGAAATTGGATGAAAGGGAAATTGAACGAGTGATTAGTATTTTTATAATACAAAGCTAATGTGGTGGTTAACAGCAACTAATGCTAGATTGAGGCTTCTGCGGTTGTCAGAAGCTGCGGAGAAGCTTCAAAAACAGGCAGTTATAAGCATTGAAAAGGGGGAGGAAAATTATGCAAGGGAAATGCTTTTTCAGAGGAAGAAGGTGTTGCAGGCTTTGGACAAGTCTAAAAGACGCATTGAATTGCTTGATGAGCTTTCCGCAAAGTTAAGTGAGGTAAAGTGAGTTCATTTGTCCTACACTATTAGTTTCTATTTTCATTTTGAAATGATGCCATCATGATCATAAATATCAATCAATACATCTGAGGGAGAACACCTTTTGTTATGTAAGTTATGAATTGTTCATATCATCAGAGTGTTAGATTCTTAGTGTAAGTTATGTTGCTTTTACTTAAAATGTTCATTTTTTATTAACTGAATAACGAAAGAAACCTATGGTGGTTTCAGGCAATATCTTTGAAAGAAAGTCAGCTAATTGGAAATGTTAATGTGAACATTGAAGACACAATAAAAGATGCTTCAAGTCCAGTTCGAATTATTGCTCCAAAGGAGGAAGTTCAAAATGATTTCAGTAAGGATGACTCTGATCCTGAAACGATGGACTTCGACAATATTCAAGATGTGCAACTGTCTATGGAAAGTGAAGGAAATTCACTGGATGATAAGGAGATTCAGAATCTTCAGGAATCCCTTAGTGTAGGAAGCTCAAATGAAGACAGTATAGCCAGAAACTTGTCAGAAATATCCTCTTATGAGGATTTCATGGAACGGATAGATAAAAAACTCAGTGAAATTGAAGCTGAACTAGTTACTGTTTTGAACGTCTCAACCTTGGTACTTGATAATGAAGAGAGACCAAATAATTCCAGGTTGCAACAAACAATTGAACTCCTTGAGAGCATCCATGGGATTAGGCAGAGGTAAAACTCTTTGATCTATCAAATCGTAATTCTTATTCAAAATAGTGATTTTGAATTATTATGAATATTCGTATTACAAGAAAATAATGAAGAAAAGTAATGCAACACCTTTTCAATTTTGAATCTCAGAATTAGAAGAACCAGGGAGGCAAAACTGAGGATCTGATAAATTTTGTTTTGCTTAACACATCTTCTACATCCAGGTCAGAATTAACTTCATTAGAAGAAAAAGGTCTGCAAAATCTTTCTTGTATACCTTAATCACTTAATGTGGAAACAGAGAAGGTACATCTGAGATGCTTGTTATTAGTTTATTGAAATGAAGAGGTGGTGTTATCTTCATTTAGCATTATTCTTTCCAAATTGCGATCATATGATTGATCATGGAGGAACAGAACAGCAGATTGAGAAATTTGCCAAAGGAGTAAGGACTAAGAATAGCCCAGTGTAGTTGTTTGTCCATTGTTTTAAACTAGTTGCTTTATGGACTTGTAACCAAAACTTTTCAGTTACAGAAAATGCTCAGAACAAAAAATGTATTGATAACTAGACTGCACAAATTTCTGCGAACTAATGTACTAATGTATTCATAACCAAATTTCTGCACCTTCAGCAGTTTTCTTGCATCTGAAATGTCCCTTGCATGATATTTAAAACGTATTAGTTTGAAGTATGGCATGCTTAACTACTATCACTAATGCACTTGCTCACAAATCTACCAAATCCAACCAAAAGATGTTTAATTGTATTCATTCAGATGTACAGTCCCTTTTTCATCTGTCTTCGAGTACCTTTGTAAGAAAATTGTCAAATATTATTCAGAAGAGTACCACAAAATTCCAAATTGTGTATTCTTTTTACATTGAGGTATGACATCACATCAGGAAACCAATAGTACTAGGAGGGGTTTTCTTCCTGCACCCCAATATTTCTTCTTTACCTCCGAAAATTTGTGGTGTTCCATTTATGTCCTTTGAAAAATTAAAATTAAAAAATAAATAAGGTAAGAGTAATAATCAAGTAATGAAGTTTTAGAGGTTGGTGATTGCCTCAACAAATGAATTAAATGATGGTAAATATTATATTATGACTCTGCACCCAAATCTCTTGTCCTTTCATTGGAAGTCGACTTTCAAAAATTGTCCCTACTTCTAAAAATTAAATCTCTTGTCTTTTCACCGGAAGTTGACTTTCGAAAACTACTCTACTTTCGGAAATATCAAGTAAAAAATTTAACATAAAAACTTAAAAGAAACTAAACACTAAAAATCAAAACTGCCTCCACTTACGTAAGTCAGTTTTTGGAAAGAGAGACAATCGAAAGTTAACTTTCGAAATTCAAAATTTTTTCAATTAGAGATTAAAATAATTATGAATTAAAATTATTACAAAATAAAATAAAGACAAATTAAAATTATTAAAAATTAAAATAATTACAAATTAAAATAATTACAAAGTAAAATAATTACAAATTAAAATTATTACAAATTACAATTATTACAAATTAAAATTAATTACAATTTTAAAGAAAAACATAAAAACATTAGAAATTAACATAAAACTAAAAAATATATATAAAAGAATTACTTAAAAAAGTAAAAAAAAAAATCAGAAATTGACTTCCAAACCTTCACTTAGCCGAAAGTCGACTTCTGAAACTTCTCAGAACTTACTAATTTCATGTGTCCCACTTCCGAAAATTGTCTCCACTTCCCAAAATATCAAACATAAAAGCAAAACAATTAACATAAAAACTAAAAAAAACTAAAATCAAAAAGAAAAAGCTGCTTCCGATTACAAATTAAAATTAAAATTATTACAAATTATAAATATTACAAATTAAAATAATTACAAAGTAAAATAATTACAAATTAAAATTATAACAAATTACAATTATTACAAATTAAAATTAATTACAATTTTAAATTAAAACATAAAAACACCAAAAAAAATTAACATAAAAACTAAAAAAAAAAGTACTTAAAAAAAGTAAAAAAGTAAAAACCAGATATCGATTTCTTAACATTCACTTAAACTGGAAGTCGAATTCCAAAACTTACCAATTTCACTTGTCTCCACAAAATGCCCCACTTCTGTAAATGGCCTGCTCACCAAATTATTTTTGTTTTATATTTATTTTATTGTTACAGGAATATTTTAATTTTGTTTTTATATATTTTTATTTTGAAAAAGTGGTATTGAAAAAAGTGGTATTAACAAATTTTAAAACATATTAGAATTATAATTAATTAAAATTATTCAAACAATATAATTAATTAAAATTATCCAAAATTATAAATAATTAAAATTAAAATTATTCAAAATTATAATCACAACAAAGTTTAATGTAGGTCGGCCTAAAATTGGATGAATGTGGACTTACCCTAACTTTACCTAATGTGGGCTTCACCTAACTTGGCTCAATCTGGGTCCAAGCCGACTTAGGTTGATTTGGACCTAAACTGACTTGGTTCAATATGGATTCAGCTCGACTTAGGTTCAAGAAAACTTTGTTTCACTTAGTATCTAGCCAACTTTGCTCGACCTAGATCTGACCAACTCAGTTTGACTGGAACTTGGGCCTAGTTAGCTCAAACCAAACCCATACCGACTCGACTTGACTTGGGTTTGAGTTGACTTGGCTTGACTCTAGTCCAAAAAATTTGGTTCACCTTATATAAATTTAACCTTGATTTATCTTACTTGGGTCTGACCAATCTAAAGTTTTATAAATTAAAATTAATCTCATTTAACGTAAACCTAGGAAAACGGATTGGAAATATAAAATAAAATAATCTTGAACGAATTTTAACAAAATAAATTATTATAAATCAAGATCGATCAAAAAAATTATCAGTATTAACCATTTTTAATTTTTATCAATTATTTAATGTTTAAATAGTTTTTAACGTGGTATTAATTAAAATATTTTATCCAAGAAAAATAAAAATTACTAAATTGTTTTATTGAAACAAAATAATGTAGAATTAATTTACTTTAAATTGAATATATTTGAATGTTTTAGAAATTGTAAAATTCGTTGTCTTAGGTTAGAGTTTTAATCATATAAAATAAGTTAAGTATATTTTTATTTCATGAACTATAATCAAAATTGGATTTAGTTAATGTCCTATATTTTGATGTAGATTAATTCTAACATACAGTCATTATCACTCAATGATATTAAATTTTTTTTAACTGACAAACGAAATTTTACATACTTTCCAAATTATTGAATGAAAAATAGAATTAATAGGTATAACGATCTTATTTGCATTAAAAAAAATTTCATACCTAAAGGCAGTGGGAGAGTTTGGTATCATTGATAAATAAAATTTTTAAGGTCTGAAATCGTATTTAAACTTACTTTATATTGAATTATTGTTATTTAGCAGCAAAATTAAGGAAAGAAAAAAACAATTTTGTATGTGCTTAAAGTATATACTAAAATAGGAAAATTAGAAATATGTACCTGAATATCCATTTTTGAAACTTTGAAATTTTCTTCAATTATGAGAAAATTATGTGTATCATATTCTCTCTTGTCAACTCTTACCTGAAATACGAAAATAATTGCTAAAAATTGTTATAGTGGAATGAGAAGGCCGATATTCTTGTATTTAAATGGAAGTTATTAGAAAAAATATTTTTAAGGAAACTTTTTATTATATCTTTATTTGTTTCCAATTTTTTTTTTCATTACCTTATTTTAAAACACATTTGAAAATAATTGCTTTTATTTTACATTTAATTTTTCATGCTACCAAAAAAAATATATAATAATATTCTACTGAAGTATTTATTGCTAACTAAGGTGGTTCAGACTGCTCCACGACTTCAATGGGCAAAAAAAACTCATCAATATTAAACAACAAAAAGGGCTATTGTAGATTCATTTGCAAAATCTACTTCGCCAACCTGTTTTATTTTTATTTTTTTGACATTTGTTTACATTTCATCGTATCACCTAATAGGTATTCAACATTTGTTTACTCTTTTTATTATTATTAATGAAAACACATGTATTATTCACATATGTATTCACTTTTTTTTTATCATAATAAAATTATTATAAACACAATACCATATATGATTTAATAATTTTCAACAAATCCAAAATCTTTATAAACGAAACCAATAATTAGTTCTCAACCATGATTGAATGGAATCCTATCATTATAAAATAAAATATAAATTTTTATAATTTTATGATAAACATTTTTTCTTTATTTTATAGGTAATATTTTCAATAAAAAATGGTTAAATTTAGAAAATTTGTCACTTAAATATACACCAGTGAAAATATATTTACTATGCGCATCTATGTTATTCTTGTAATTCAAAAAATAAATATAAATATTTTCTTAAATTTTAATGTAAATATTTTTTATTTATTTTGCAGACAATTTTTTTATTAAAGATATTTATTTTTGTTTTAAAAATAATTAATTTTAAAAAAATTGGATGAATGTAACTGTTAAGTCAAACGAAACGGTTATTTAAAAGATAAAAATAGTAAAATTATTGTTTTAATTTTAAAGAACAGTTATTTAACAAATGATAAAATTAAAAATAATTGTGGATACCAGAAAATAGATATTATCTTTTAATATCTGAAGATATCTTAAAATTGTAATCTTTTTACGAATATAAATAAACACATACCCATAGACTATTATTATCTTCCTTGATTAATTTTGTTTTGATGAACTATGTGGATCAACTATGACAGAGATGACTTTATATATGCTTGTTTGTATCTGTTTATGTTGATATCGGGAGGGTGGTCGGTGTATTGGCTATGGATAAACTCAGGTGATGGGCGTGATGAAATGTATGAAAGAAGAAGATACACAGAGTCAAGGAATAATATTAGGTCTGTGATGGAGAGTGCAAGAATTAAAGTTGCAGTGAGAGCCTTGCCTCCTGTTACAGCCTTCCATGAGTATCAAACCACTGAATCCCAAAATCTCTGCCCCATTTGCATCCACCATTTTTCCGATGGAGACTTGGTTCAACCATTTGGAGTGTGTTCTCATCGATTTCACCCCTCTTGCATCAAGTCTTGGTTGTTCCTAGGAAAAATCAATTGCCCACTTTGTCGCATGAAATTGTCACTTACTTCCCACCGCTGACACATCATCTTCAATTTTCAAGGATTCTCACCAACAAACATCACTTTCATTCTCGGTTTTAATATTAGTTTTCATTGTTTAATTTCAGAATAATATTGTTTTTTATTTTAAGGATACTTTCTTTTCTTTCATGTACTTAGTTTTACATTTTTTATTTATTTAATAATTGGTTAACAAATTATTATCTTTTTATCTTTACACTTTTGGACTTCTTGTAATCACTTGTTCCCAAATTCTGTCTCCTCTCATTTTTTAATTGCGTAAATTTAGTCTTACTATTTTAAAATCAAGATGTATTGGTTCATTAATTATTTATATATTTTAGTGACAGCTTAAATTTTTTTAATGGCCTAAAATAGTATAAAGATTTCCAATTGTATAAACGGTGAAAACATAGACCTTGTTGAGCATAAGTATTCGTATTTTTTAGATATATATAATATGTTATATTATGAGTTGTGCACCCGGACGACCAGACTTTAGACGACCTATGTGTATGTGCGTATTGGACCAATCTCGAGCTGAACTGAGAGTATAATTTGTTGGGCCAGCCTGCATCCAGCCTATGTCCTGGGCCAATCTCGAGCCGATCTGAGAGTATAATTTGTTGAGCCCGCCTGCGTTCAGCCTATGTGCTGGCCAATCTCGAGCCAATCTGAGTATAATTTGTTGAGCTAGCCTGCGGGCTGGGCCAATCTCGAGCCAATCTGAGTATAATTTGTTGAGCTAGCCTGCGTCCAGCTTATGTGCTGGGCCAATCTCGAGCCGATCTGAGAGTATAATTTGTTGAGCCAGCATGCGACCAAACTATGTGTTGGGCTGATCTAGGACCGACCTATGTATTGGGCCGATTTTAAGTGAACTTGTGTATTGGACCGATCTACGACTGACCTATGCGTTGGATCGACTTATGAGGGGATATTTTTCCTTAAAACTGCACCACCTTCTCTCTATGTAACGGCTACACGGTCACATTCCCACCAAGTTCGGCATGGCAACAACATTCCTCGATTGTACGGTAACCGAACTAAGAACGAGTAGAAAACTTGTATAAAACGAAGCAACCACACCCCGAAAGAGGGGGATGACCGAAAAAGACTTGTTTAAAGAGAGACAAAAGTATTCCTTTGTATAATATCTGGCAAAGAGGCCGAGTTGCGACCAGTGTGCACCTCAAATTCCCCTTTTACGAGAACAGATTGGTGCCCACCGTGGGGCCCGATAAAACTGATTCCCAGGCCCTAACAAAAGCTAACCCAATGACGGGAAGTCCTAAAAGAATGGTAGATCACCAACCGAACCACACAAATATGGAGCCTACTGTTGGGGTGTTATTGCAACTAATCCTAGAATTGTGGAATGAGAACAAGCAACGCCATAGAGCAAACTAGGCCCACAACCGAGCGAATGAAGCTCGAGAGGAGCATATGGTTGTACATCGGGAAGACGGAGAAGCAAGGCACAGGATGGAGGATACGCTTTTAGAGTAGGGAGACACCTGTGACGAGCAAATGGAGATCTTCTATGTCGTTTATAAGATCAGGAGCAGTGAAACCAAGGACGTCGCTTGACCAATATGGAGGACCAAGGGCACCCTTTCTCCATTTCAAAGCCTTCAACACTCAAATGCTGATTTCAAGAGGGAGTTTTGTTGTGAGATGAACAAAATGGTTTTTTGTTCACGAGGTCGGGTAGACATCAATGTAACGCTTTCGTTCCAAAGAGTATCTTCTTAACAAATCCTTTAGCCCGGCTAAGGGTCCAGAAAAACCCGTAAATCGACAAATCCCTTAGCTCGGCTAAGGGTCGGGAAAAACCCGTAAATCGAAAAACTCCTTAGCTCGACTAAGGGTCGGGAAAAACCCGTAAATCGACAAACCCCTTAGCTCGGCTAAGGGTCGGGAAAAACTCGTAAATTGACAAATCCCTTAGCTCGGCTAAGGGTCGGGCCGTAAATCGATAAATCCCTTAGCTCGACTAAGGGTCAAGAAAAACCTGTAAATCGACAAACCCCTTAGCTCGGCTAAGGGTCGGGAAAAACTTGTAAATCGACAAACCCCTTAGCTCGGCTAAGGGTCGGGAGAAAATCGTAAATCGACAAATCCCTTAGCTCGGCTAAGGGTCGGGAAAAACCCGCAAATCGACAAATCCCTTAGCTCGGCTAAGGGTCGGGAAAAACTCGTAAATCGACAAACCCCTTAGCTCGGTTAAGGGTCGGGAAAAATCCGTAAATCGACAAATCCTTTAGCTCGACTATAGGTCGAAAAGAACCCGTAAATCGACAAAATCCTTTAGCTCAACTAAAGGTCGAAAGAACCCATAAAACAATAAATCCAATATCCGCTACGAAAGATACCTTGGTAGGAGGTCGACTGAGGGTTATGTCTACACCTTGGATGATTTCCCTACCATCTGTTGAAGAAGGGTACCTCGGAAGGAGGTCGACTGAGGGTTACGTCAACACCCTGGACAATTTCCCTATCATCTGTTGAAGAAAGGTACCTCGAAACGATGTCAGTTGAGGGTTACGTCAATAACCTGATGATTTCCTTAACATCCGTTAAGAAGAAAGGTATCTCGAAAGGATGTCAGCTGAGGGTTACGTCAACACCCAGGACAATTTCCCTATCATCCGTTTAAGAAAGGTACTTGGAAAGGAAGTTAGTTGAAAGTTACGTTAAGATCCTTGAGCATTCTCATAACCTCATCTTGATCGTACTAAGATCAGAAAACTACTTCCATGAATCGAAGAATTGGCACCGCAACAATGGGACATTAACGCAAAAGTCAAGTTAGCAATTCTCACGAAGAGAGCAAAAGTTAAAACGTCATGCACTGTACGTACGAACAATAAATTAAAGTCTCCTAAGAGTCTACACAAGATAAAGGGTCATGTAGCATGGGGACGCCATCACTCCTCTAAAAACTGTCCATCCAGAACGACCTAGCCAGCACCGGCAACAGACACGTCAGTAGAGGGGCAATGAAAGTGTTAAGTCATGCAATGAGAGTGTTTATAAGAGATTGATTCTGTTAGTAGAATAGAACCTTACTGCTGTCACAGAGTAATCTAAAACACAGAATATGACTTTCTCTATGTTCATTTATTGACTTTTATATATTTATATTTATGTTTGTCCTCTCGTTATTAACTATTAAAATATTAAATATCAAAATAAAAAATATTAAATATCAAAATCAAATTTAAACTATTAGAGACACTGACCTTCCTAATAAAAATCGAATCTTATAATATCTTTAAGAATCTCTACCAAACTAATGAGTTTAAATCTCATGATAATACATTCTAAACTACTTAAACATTCAAATATTATGCTTTTCTACATGATAATAATTTTTAAATGGGATAAATATGTTTTTCGTCCTCAAACTTTTAATAGATTTTGAAATCAGTCCCTTGGAAAAACTGTAACCTATTTTAGTCCTCCAACTTTTATAATGTTTGGTTTTAGTCCTTTATATCTGACGGGGTTAGCAGTTTGTTGATATATTTAACGGTGTTCTTCAAACTTATTATTTGACATGTCATGAAACAACTGTCAATTGTAAGTAATATACTTTATTTTAAACAAAAATTTAAAATAAAAACAAAAGAACTTAGAGTATTTGATGGAACTTTCGAAGAGGGCCAAAGATGTAGAGAAAGAAAACTTGGTGCATCAACTTTGGTGGTCATCTTGTTGTGAAAACTCAAACAAAGGTGGGCTTGTGATAGGTGGTTTCCTTACGCGAAGGGGTGTACGTGATTCGAAAGGTGGGTAGTATTATTAAATTGGGGATTTTTGTGTTTTAGGGTTAACATTTTGCCATGTTCTTAGGTGAGATGAAATCTCGTGGTTGTCCAATAGAATCAGTTGGAGCTAGGAGAAAGAATAGTGGATCTACATTTTCATCAACATCTTCTGCATCCTCACATATGGGAAGTAAGCTTTGTGGTTGTGGGCAAAAGTTGTTACTTTTGAAAGTAAGTACCGTGAAGAATAATGAGAGAATGTTTTGTTGATGTCGAAACTGGAAAGTATGTATGCGAAATTTTTTGCTTATGTGTAATTTGTTTGTGTTATTTATGTACTATTTTTCATTGTGACCGAAGGACACTGTAACTTTTTCTAATGGGCGGATGAAGTAGGACCTGAATTTGAAGAAAAGGCAGGAACAGAAGAAGAAATTGGATGGGGGAATGAAAAAATAGTGGAAGAGCTGCTGAAAAAGAATGCGAAGCTGAAAAGAAAATTAACTATAGAAAGAAAAATTAAACATATTAAGATGTTTTTTTCATTTTGTCATGGGTATTTACAGTCATGTTTTGTGTCATTTGTGCTACAAAGCAATTGTAAGGGATAATGTGCTACGAAGCAATCGTAAGGGAAGAGTCTGTTGTTTGAAACTGTCAAGAGAAATCATATGACTTATATATTGTGATGCAAATTTTGAGTGTTGGTGAAATTGTATAATAGTCCTTTAATATGCACTGCGCGCTATGAGACTCAATACAGATTAATTTTCATCTATTTAATTGTATTAAACTTGAAGTTTTTTTTATTTAGTTTATGTTTGGATTTAAAATTTGATTAAATACATATGCATTCTTATTAGATGATTTGGTGTAAAAACAGTGTATGAAGTTCTACACTTTTGAAGAAAACAATCACCATCGCCACTTAAGTTCTACACAAAACCAGTATACCATATTCCATATACACTTAATAGACAAACTAATATACCATATACCATATACACTTAATAGACAAACTAATATACCATATACCATATACCATATATCATATACCATATACCATATATCATATACCATATATCATATACCATATACCATATATCATATACACTTAATAGACAAATTAATATATCATATACCATAAAGAGAAAGCCTTGTTTCATTAAGTAATAGACAAACAAGTTCATAGTTGTCCCAAAAAGGTTTTCACTGCAGCTACAAAAGTTGTTCAACCCATTATAAATTACATGTCCATTATTGACTTTTACATACAAGGTTTACTCTTTATCGTTATATTATCTATCAAAATAAAAATATTAAATATCAAAACCAAATTTAAACTATTAGAGACACTAACCCTTCTAAGAAAAATAGAATCTTACAATATCTTTAACAATCCCTAACTAACTAATGAGTTTGAATCTCATGATAATACACTCTAAACTACTTAAACATTCAAATATTATGCTTTTCTGCATGACAATAAGTTTTAAATTAATCCTCCAACAATTTCTATACATTAGTTGTCCCAGTGTGTCATTCTCGTGTGTGGTATCCTTGTTTTCTTATGTCTACATATATCATTTTGTTCTCTATGGTCATTTGAGAGGGATTTTCATTTTGTTCTCTATGGTCATTTGAGATGGATTTTGTGAGGTTTCTTTGATTAAAGATGATGTTCCTATTTCTAAAAAATCAACCCTCCTTTAAACAACAACAGACCCACTCTAAATCGCCTCCCACCAGGATGAATATCACACCTCAACTGTAATCAACCAACTATCCCTATATGACACATACGAGATAAAAGATGAATAGTGAACAAAGTATTTTATTGATACTGAAAAACTTGTTCAAATCATGCAATGAGAGTATTTATAAGAGATGAACATAAGCTGTCACAGAGTAAACTAAAGCAGAATAAAAGAGAAAATACAATTGTTTTCAAAATACAATGAACTAACTAGATATTACTCTAATAGCATGATTAGGAACGGTACTATAAGAAAGTGTGGCATACCTGATTGACCCATCATTATCGAGGTTTGCAGAGAGTAAATCATACAAAGTTAATTTCTTCTCAAGAATCCATTTTTCCGTGTTGCGATTCCTTTTGTCAATGTTATATTCAATAAAGTATGTAAAGGCCTTGGCAACTGCCAATGTGCTTACCAAAAGCCATATAATAGCAAAGCATCTTCCCGTTACTGCTTTCATAGAAAACTCTCCATAACATGACGGAAAGATTAATGTTCTCTTCCCAACTCAGGTCTTCAAGGAGGTGCAATGCGACTGCTCCTACAGCAATGCAGCTAGTTATAACCGTTAAAGCAATAAAAATATTTGTTTTTGTCCTCATTCTCCCTCCTCCCTCTTCATCAACTATATACCTTCTGATAATTTTTGTGTATCTAGTCTGATGTAGCATGTTCAACCAGAATTTTTCTTGTGAATCGCATATGTGTGCAACCAACCCATTCAACAGAAAACCAATAATTGCAAACCCCAGTAAAATGAAAGCAAATGTAAAGATTCTAATAAATTTGGAGTCAGGAACGAAATCTCAATACCCCACTGTGCATAGAGTTACCATTGTAAAATATGCAGCATCCAAAAACGGGTGAGTCTTAGTGCCCTTCAAACTCCCGGTATGAATGTATACTACTACCCCAATTAACATATACACGTGAAAGCTAATGAAAGATGCTCTGATGATTAAAGTTGATGGCATGTATGGTGGTTCAGAGGGCTCATCAAAATCTACCTCAGTTTGAGCCAACAAAAGAGATGGTGCAGAACGTGTACGTCATAAAATCTTTCCGCTGCTGGCAAAGTTAGCTCTAAGGGTGGAAGAACTCTCAGCAGCTTCATCGGTATGACAAAGATTAGGTTGTTGGAGTTATGGGCACAAGCGGAATGAAAGTGATAGCAACCAGAAAAAAGAGAGAAGGTCAAGAGAGAAAAACAGAGAGAAAACAGAAATGATGGTGGAATTATTTTCATTGCATTTCTCTGTCAAAAACAAGGAATATAAAGTTTGTGTTGGAAAACTAACTTACACAATCCAAAAGAAAATACAAAAGCATAATATTGATTGAATACAATTATTGCAAAATCTAGCAGAATCTATTTTCTTCCAAATTTGTTGTTATTGCGTTTAGGATTGTTGACCACATAAGCTTTCATTCAGTTTGGCTGCTCCCCTTTTCTTTTGGACTTCACATGCTGACTGTAATGGTGTATTAGATTCTCATTTGGGTTAGAGCCCATTTCAATTTTCTCCTCTTGCCTTTGGTCCATATAAAAAAGGCAACGAGTATAACAGAGACGAGAAAGAGAGTTTAGAATTTTCATAATCTGTCTGTTTGTGGTGTGGATGCTTTGGATATGCAGCTTTTGGGAAGCCTGTTTCTTCTGCTCTGTTTCTTCTGTTATGGAACAAGGTTTTGAAAGGTTCTTGAGTGGTGCAACAATTGCAAGTCGATATCTATTTCAGTTTATGTTAAATTGAATAGGTAGTTACGTTGACACCCCTTTAAATATGGAAAAAGAAATATTGAAACTGTTTTTTGACAACTTATCTCACTACCTGACGTGACACAATTTTTTTAATTTTAATTTGTTTTTTTGCACAATTCCACGTTAGATGCTTGAGAGAGAGAGAAAAGGAGGTTGATTCGTGACAAAAGTAGGTGAGACTAATGAAAGATGCTCAAAATATTAAAGTTGATGGCATGTGTGGTGGATTAGAGGGATCCCCAAACTCTACCTCAGTTTGAGCAAACAACAAAGATGGTTTACGTCGTAAAATCTTTTCTTTCTTGTTGACGAAGTTAGCTCTAAGGGTAGAAGAACTCTCAACAGCTTCATCGGTATGAGAAAGACTAGGTAGTTTAGTGCATTCAGACTGCATGGGTGGTGGTGGGGAGCCTGTTTCTTCTATTCTAGAGGATAATTTCGAGAAAGATTCTAGCATGGATGGTGGAAAGCAAGATTTCGAGAGAGATTCTTGCATGGGTGGTGGGAAGCCTGTTTCTTCTGTTATGGAACAAGGTTTCGAAAGATTCTTGAGTGGTGCAACAATTGCAAGCCGGTATCTATTTCAGTTTCTGTTAAATTGAATGGGTAGTTACGTTGACACCCCTCTAAATATGGAAAATCATATATTGACAACGATTTTTTGATAACTTCTCTCATTACCTGACGTGACACTATTTTTTTACTTTTAATTTTTTTTGCACAATTCCACATTGGATGCTTGAGAGAGAGAAAAAAGGAGGTTGATTCTTGACAGAAGTAGGTGAGGCTAATGAAAGATGCTCAAATTATTAGAGTTGATGGCATGTGTGGTGGATTAGAGGGCTCCCCAAAATCTACCTCAGTCTGAGCAAACAACAAAGATGGTGTACGTCGTAAAATCTTTTCTTTCTTGTTGGCAAAGTTAGCTCTAAGGGTAGAAGAACTCTTAACAATTTCTTCGGTATGAGAAGGACTAGGTTATTCGGTGAATTCAGACTGCATGGGTGGTGGTGGGGAGCCTGTTTCTTCTATTCTAGAGGATGATTTCAAGAAATATTCTTGCATGGATGGTGGAGAGCAAGATTTTGAGAGAGATTCTTGCATGGGTGGTGGGAAGCCTATTTCTTCTGCTCTGTTTCTTCTACTATGGAATAAGGTTTCGAAAGGTTCTTGAGTGGTGCAACAATTGCAAGACGGTATCTATTTCAGTTGCTATCAAATTGAATGGGTTGTTACGTTGACACCCCTTTAAATATGAAAAATGATAAACTAACAACGGTTTTTTGGCAACTTCACTCATTACCTTACATGGCACTATTTTTTTAATTTAAATTTTTTTTTTGCACAATTCCATGTTGGATGCTTGAGAGCGAGAGAGAGAAAAGAAGGTTGGTTCGTGACAACAGTGGGTGAGGAGCAAGGAGAGAGAGGAGTAGAAGTCGTGAGAGAAGTGGAGAGCAGTTTGTTCTTTCTCCATCCCAGGTTTGTTCTTCTACCTTCCCCCAAATTTTTTCTTCCTCCATCTCCGAAGTGTCTTCTTCCTCCATCTCCGAAGTGTCTTCTTCATCCATCCTCCAAAGTTTTTTCTTCCTCTATTCCCCAAGTTTGTTGTTCCTCCATTTTCGAAGTTATTTTTCGACGAGGTTCGTCATTTCCCCGTTGGTGGAGTAGAAAAAGTATTGAGTTTACCCACTGTAACAAATACGTGGTATTTGTTGATGTTTGTTGAAAGAAGGCATTTTGTGTCCCTTTTCCGACAGAAGTGGTCGTCGGTAATGACCGATGGAGTGATCTGTCAGAAATGGTCGACGGTTTGGTCGACAGATACGTTCGTCAGAAATTACCGGCAAACTTTTGGAATTCGTCGATACCGAAGATGTGTTTACAGACAATTTTTTTGCCGTTAAAAGTCCGTCGATAAAACATCATTATCGACGGATTTATGGCATTACCAACGGATTCTGACCGTCGGTAATAAGTATTTTTCTTGTAGTGGAGAGTAGTTTGAAGAGGCTTAAATGATAATAGTTGTTTATGATTTTAGATAAATTTGTGAAGAAAAAATGAAATTATATTAATTTAATTAGTAATTTGAAATTGAATTTTTTGTTATGTAGTTAAGTATTTGGAAAGAATGTTGTATCACAAACACTAATTTGAAATAGTAAAAAAAATATTTTTCTCGCCAAATATAAAATGGAAGTTACGTTTTTCTAATTAAAAATTATAAAAAATATTTTTTAAATCAAAGGAGTGAAAGACGAAAGCTTTGACCAATCTAAAAATAATTTTCTCTATAAGAATGTACATGTTTTTATATTATTTTGTTGTCATCCTATGACCAAATTCTGTATAAATATCATGACTAGTTTTAAATTATATTTTAAACTGAAAAGGACATAGTGGTTTTTCTATGACAAGATTTGATAAAAAAAACAAATCAAAATGTCTTAAGTTGAGTGCCATAATTTGTGTTTGAACATAAAAACAGTAAAAGAAATAGAAAACATGTTTTGTAAAGTTTAGAAACCACACTACTTTTTTTTCTTTTGGTTTAAGGATCAAAGTGCATGACTTGCTTTTCTTCCTCCACTTCATCTATCTTAATCAATACATATTCGAATGAGATCATCACAAAGTGTAAAATTTTCTTATCAAACACAAAAACCACACAAAAAATTAACTAAAAGTGAAAATTTTATCAACTCTATTTGTTTGACACTTGGAGAAGTATGGTGCATACACATTCCTAAAACCCGAATTTTTCAGTCCCAACTTTTCTCTCATCCTCTGCTGCCTCACTCTTTTTCTATAACCAAAATCCTATTTTCCTTTCTTCACTCTAAATGTCTCAATGTCTTTGTGGTTTTCCCTCTCATTGTTTTTTCTCTTCACAGGAAACCCTATTTTTTATTATTGGTCCTCACTCCATTCTCACTGTTGTTTTCGATCTCTTTATTCTTACTCTCTACGCTTTGTGTCAAAGAACTTCTAACTTTTTCTCTCATACCAACTGCGCTCTATTTCATTTTTTCTCTTCAGCACTGAATTGTTTTTTCTTCTCTGTTGGTACAAGTTTTGGTTCTAGCTTTCTCATTTTATTGGGTTCGGAAGGTTTTATCTTTCGCAGTTATAATTATTATAATACTAATTATTGTAATATTAATCATACTATTCTCCAATTAACTGTATATATTTCTCTCAAGATTTACCATTAGACTTTTGAACTTATGTTCGTCAACAATTTCAATTATGCTGTCCTACAAAAAAACTTCCATGATTTAAAATGCAAATTGTTGATTATAAATATTTCCAAGAAGTCAATACATATTGGTAGAGGGTGGAAGGAGTTTGTTTCTAAGACTAGATTGGCCGAAAGTGACCCGTGTTCTTTGAAGTAGATAATGACAAAAGAAGCAACAATATGTTTATCTTATATGTGAAATATTTACCAATTGTGGTTATACTACGTGAGACAATATTGAAATATTTTGGAAGACGAAAGATTATGTTTGACAATTGATTATGTATGTATTGTGTTGGGTTATATAGATTTTATATTGTTTTATTTATTCAAATATAATACGTTTGTTTGAAAATTTGGTTTTGACATCTTATTGAATATTTTAGCAATAAATAATTTAATGTTTACAATTATTTACTTCTCATACCAGAGTAACAATTATCCAGGTAAAACTGAATGTTATTTGTGATATCTCATCATGTATACTTGACCTTATAACATTGTGATATTTGTTCTTCAGAGAAAAAACCCAAATCTGAATAAAAACAATACAGAAATAGATATGGTTCTAAATCAACTTCATAAAAAGCTTCATACTAGAGGTATGATAATGTTTGCTCTGTTGATTCATTCTGAATGGTTTCAAAATTAAAACACATATGTTTTTGAAGAGAATGGTAAAAATGAATCAAAAGATGGAGGAAAGAAGAGGAAGTTGGTTGGTTCTCTACAAATTTGTTCCCGAAGTATTAATATACTAGGTTCTTAAAATATTGCAAATATGTTTAATAAACAGTTGACATCTTTAATTTTTAACAAAGTCCTAATTTTTTTCACCAAATCTAAATGTTGAAGAAGACATTGAAACATAATCTAATCTAATTCTACTTAGTTGGACCTTAGAAACATAATCTAATCTAACATGGTCCTTGGTTTTTTAAATTATTTATACACTATTGATGTTCTTTGTGAATGGTGAATGATCCATGTTTGATATTTATGCAAGAGTCTTTATTTTTTTATGGAACTGATTTGATTGTGTAATCTATATAGCTTATTTTACCTAGTGGGATAATGTTTTATTGTTAATGTTATCCTTTCCGGGCGTTGGTGTGTAGTATCAACCCAAATATTATGATTCCTCAAATTCAAACGATGGGATCAAGGTAGAAGGACATTTCAAATAATTCAATCAACAGTTTATCACAGTTGGTCTTACATTAATCATTATTGAATTCATCTCTAGTGTTATACTCCAATTATTATTGTTTCTTAACATCTTTTATCCAACAAATGGTATGGACTTGCTATAATCCCGTCTTGGATTAAACAACTTTAATTGAATGGTTCAATATAGTTTTTATAACACTGATCCCACAATTCAATTTTTCATAACTTTTTACTCTGTTAATTTGGAAAAAAAAATATAAACAATAAAAGAAGAATCTATCAATTAACATGTTTTATGATAACGACTACCCAAAGAAGTCCTCCAAATGTTTGATTTCATTCCCCAAATGTCCCCAAATATAATCTTTCATAATCTTTACTGTATAAATACATTGTGAAGTGGTTGGTGGATGATTGAATTGTTTGACTATGCATTCTACTTCGAATTTTCAATTTTTAACAACTTAAAATCTCTTCTATTACAGATCTAATCAAGTTATATCCATGAAAGTTTCAAATCATGTGAATCAATTTAATGGGTGAAAGTAAATATCATTATTAAATTCACAAATTAAAAAAATACTAAAGGAAAACTAGGTATCTTAGAAGTGTAGCATTTTGTATCTTCTAATACTACCTCATTTAGAAATGTAGCATTTTGTATCTTAGAAGACAAAGTGGGTTAAACTTTTATTTAGATACTAGGATTATTTTTTTTAATTGTAATTGTTTTAATTCTTTAGTAATTATATGCTTTTGAGGAACTTCTCTTTCACATGTTTTTGAGACTATATGTTTTCAAGAAACTGGATAAAAGTGTATTTGGTAGATTTGAGAAATCATATTTTCTCAATTAATTTTTATTAATTTGATTTAATTTTTGTTGTTGTTACATTTTAGATTTACATTTTTTTATTTTAATACATTTAATCATTATTGAATGAAGGCATTCATATAATTATAGGTATTTATAAAAATTTTAGAGAGTAACATTTGTGATTATTTTTGTAATAAAATTGAGAAAGCAATAAAAATAAATTGTGGGAGAGTAATTATATTTTGTTATATGTAAAAATAAAAATTTATCATTATACTGTTTTAATATAATAATATGTCCAAAAATGTATCAAATTATATGAAGATTTATATTTGACTTAATTTTATGCATTAAAAATATTATCTTACAATACTTTTCATTTATTTATTTATTTATCTTTTTCTTTTACAGTATTATGTACAGGAAAAACTCTCACTTTTTTTCATACAAAAATATTGGATAAAAATATATAAAACTAAAACTATATTTGATATAATTCATAAATACGATAGTTTTATTAACATTTATTACACAATTAAAATTATTACTTTTCAATAAAATTGTATATGAATACAATATATAGATAAATAATATATTAAAAATGTTTAAAATTTCAATTAAATTAAAATCACAATATTATCTATTTTCTATATTTATAGTAGTACTTTTGATTGCTATTAACTAACATATATCATGTTTTCCATGTTAATTAAAAATGTAAAGTGATACAAATTTTGTATGCAATGTCTTTATTTTTATTTATTCTGATACAATAAAAATTTATCTCTAATAAAATTATTAATTTTTTTAATAAAATATAATTGAATTTTATCTTCTTCGTCTCATATTTATACATCTATAATTACATGTACCTATATCAAAAATAAAACCAAATAAATTATTAAGAGACCCATTTTAAATTATGATAAAAATGTCATGAGAATGACTACAAACCATAATTTGATGGAAAATTCCTGACAATACCTAACAAAAAAACATCTATAATTGTTTTGTTTTTTATTTGTTATCAACATAATCAAGAATTAAAATGAATATACTAAAGTTTTTACAAATGTCTTACTGTTTGTCTTTCAAAATATTTAAATAAAATTATTTAAATTTTGGTCTAATAGAGAAAATTTTGCACAAAAAATTAAATTTATATTAAGTTAAGATTTGAAAAATACATTAGTAGTTATTTTTATTTTTTATGACTTTATATATATATATATATATATATATATATATATATATATATATATATATATATATATATATATATATATATATAT
>Ga0209589_1000257_pt1 | contig 66437 bp, 33 predicted proteins | sample CowpeawhiteBW_FD_187525 | JGI IMG/M metagenome (GOLD analysis project Ga0209589, IMG submission 187525) | Root nodule microbial communities of legume samples collected from California USA - Cow pea white BW (SPAdes) (version 2) | ecosystem: Host-associated > Plants > Roots > Nodule | place: USA... | reverse complement strand
ATAAATATATATAAAAAAAAACACACACACACACACACATATATATATATATATATATATATATATATATATATATATATATATATATTTTTGTTGCATATATGAAAGTAATCAATCATCTAAAAATGAAGTATGTGGTGGCTTAATTAGTAGTAAATTTCCATTAAAAACTATTGCTAATGCCTTTTAAGGTGAAGTTTTTTTTTTTTTTTTTTAAAAAAAGAGAGTATATTTATGATTTCATGATTTTTCTTTTTGAAAAATGAAAGAATTGTGTAATTTGATAAGCATCTTCACCGTCACTTCCTCAAATGTATTAATTTCTCAGCAGAGTTGTCTCTGTCATTTCCCTGATTACTCCATTGACTTTCTTTGGTTCCTGAGGTCAGATATCTCTTCAAAATTCAACCCTTTTAAGTTTTACTCAATCCATCAATTTCTGTACCCTTCTTTCCGCGTTTGACAATTTCCCATTTTTAACTTAAACTTCACCACAATATCCTATCAGATAAAAACCCATGTCCTTGCAAAATATGGATCAAAATCTCCACTTCTGAAGCAAAAACCATGACTTATGAACAAACCCTAGTTGCACTAATTATATATGTATCTTCTGTCATTTCTTTTTAACTACAATATTTTACATTAAACCTTTTTTTTCTATACAGATAACTTCAGTTCTGATTAAAAATGGTACTACAAAAACACCTATACAATTTAGGTATATTATTTCATTATAATCTAGAGATTCAACTATGAGTAACTCACTCACGTGCTTAGTTACTTACATAGAGTGAAGTTTGAGACTAATTCTGCAGTTCGTACCATTAGCACACATTTTGCAGTCACCATTTTTCAATTATTCTAAAGTTTGTATAAAGTTATAATAGTTGATCTGACATAGTACAATCAATAATAGCAATATTTTGCATGCTCCAATAAGATTTCTCCAATTAACAAACAATAAATGGTAATAATAAATATTACTCTAAATAGATTATAGCAGTAGATGCAGAATCTAACTTGAGCTACCCTTGTTTTCTTTCTCCTCCTGCTCTCACCTACATCTGTCAAGGAGTATGAATATGATCCATTTATGAGTGTGAAAAAAATAAAGCTAAAGCAAAAGAAAAAAAAAGAAACATTTGACAGAGAAGAAGACGTTGGAGCTCTCAAAATTCATGCGGTTTTGTGTTGTTCGATATTCTGCCAAGGTTGTTTGACTTTTGTTTAAAAGAAGCTCAGCCATGTATATAATAATAATTATTGTCGTTCAAATTCGATCATAAATGAGAGGTAGGTCAACTCTGCTACTGTGATGAATCCTAGAATTGTCTATGATGTTGTTATGGTTGTTTTGCATGCTTTTGTAAGCTTTTCATGTGCTTTTTTTTTTACTGAATTATGTTGCAGGTTATTGGATGATGAGGGATATATAAGAATACAGTTCACCCAACATAAATGTTATAAATCGTTGGTAGGTTGTTCACCAAAACCATAACCAAACCCCACTTGGCAACACTGGTTTTTTTTTCTTTTTCTTTCTCTTACAACACAACAAGTAGTGCATAATTCTGATACTAGTATATAGTTGAGGAGCTAGGTAGCAGCTTGGTTTGTAAAAAACAACCTCATTTACTGAAAAAGGTGTGGGAGTTGTGAACAGAAAAAACAGTTTTTTCCTTGTGTGTTTGATGATTTTTCTCTGGCTCCTCCTTCTTCTATCCATGTTCCTCAACCACTCTCATTTATTTCTCTTCCTTTATTGCCAACACCCTGTAAGAGAGAGATAGAAGAAGAAGAAGGTCTATTGTGTGTGGTTTCTTCTTGTAGAGTGAGAGAGAGACAGGTGGTTGTCTTCACCTTTAAAAGCTTCACCAACCCCTGAGAGAGCATTTATAATGGTGCATCTCACATGTTTAGTGAGAGAGAGAAGAAGGTGGTGCAATGTCAAAAAACCAGTCTGGCCATAATAACTCTGCACTAAACCACTTCACCTATAAATCTCTCTCCACCATTACACTCTCTACCCTCATTGCACCACACTCACTTCTCTTTCTTCTTACATAAACACAACCTCTTCCATCTTCTTTCACTCCTCCATTTTCCTCTCTTGCACACACTCAAATCTCTGCATCAAAAATGCTCCTATTTGGACACACCCTTCACTGAAAGGTACTGTTTTTACTCGTTTTCCAGCCACCCCATCTTCTACAAAAGGCCAAGTTTGTTGCTTTTTTTGCCGTGGCTTTTCAGCATTTTGATTATTCTAGCTTGGGTTGGTGGGTTTCTGCAATATGGAAACTTTCACGGCTCTATTGTTGTTAACGGCGGTCACGGCTTACTTGATATGGTTCACGTTCATCTCTCGGTCGCTGAAGGGTCCACGTGTCTGGGCCTTATTGGGCAGCCTCCCGGGCCTCATAGACAACTGTGACCGCATGCATGACTGGATCTGCGACAACCTACGCGCGTGTGGCGGCACTTACCAGACTTGCATCTGCGCAATCCCTTTCCTCGCCAAGAAGCAAGGTCTCGTGACTGTGACATGCGACCCGAGGAACTTGGAGCACATACTGAAGACCCGTTTCGACAATTACCCCAAAGGCCCCACGTGGCATGCTGTCTTTCATGATCTTCTGGGTGATGGGATCTTTAACTCCGACGGCGACACGTGGCTGTTCCAGCGCAAGACCGCAGCACTGGAATTCACCACCAGGACATTGCGTCAAGCCATGGCTCGATGGGTGAGCGGAGCTATCAGCCGCCTCTGCTTCATCCTGAAGAAAGCTCACGATCAAGCTGAACCCATTGATCTGCAGGACCTAATGCTTCGTCTTACTTTCGACAACATTTGTGGGTTAGCTTTTGGACGAGACCCACAAACATGTGTGTCGGGTCTGCCTGATAACCGTTTTGCAACCGCTTTTGACCGAGCCACCGAAGCCTCACTTCAGAGGTTCATTTTGCCTGAGGTGTTGTGGAAAGTGAAGAAATGGCTGCGGCTTGGAATGGAGGTGAGCTTGAGCCGAAGCCTTGTCCACGTGGACGACCATTTGTCGAATGTTATTGAGAAACGCAAGGTGGAATTGCTGAGTCAGCAGAAAGATGGGACTCTTCACGATGACTTGTTGACTAGGTTTATGAGGAAGAAAGAATCGTACACAGACAAGTTTCTACAACAGGTGTCGTTGAATTTTATCCTCGCTGGACGTGACACGTCATCGGTGGCTCTGTGCTGGTTTTTCTGGTTGGTGATGCAGAATCCCAAAGTGGAGGAGAAAATTCTACGCGAAATTTGTACAGTCTTGATGGAGACACGTGGCGATGACATGGCAGAGTGGTTGGGTGAGCCGTTGGCCTTTGAGGAGGTTGACCGTTTGGTTTATCTGAAGGCAGCGTTGTCGGAGACACTGAGGTTGTACCCTTCTGTGCCGGAGGATTCGAAACATGTGGTGGCCGATGACGTTCTGCCGGACGGCACGTTTGTGCCGGCGGGGTCGTCGGTGACGTATTCGATTTATTCGGCGGGGAGGATGAAGTCGACGTGGGGTGAGGATTGCATGGAGTTTAGACCTGAGAGGTGGTTGTCGTTGGATGGGACAAGGTTCATCATGCATGATTCTTTCAAGTTTGTTGCTTTCAATGCTGGTCCAAGGATATGTTTGGGGAAGGATTTGGCTTACCTTCAGATGAAGTCCATTGCTGCGGCGGTGCTGCTCCGGCACCGCCTTGTGCTGGTGCCAGGCCACCTGGTGGAGCAAAAGATGTCACTCACTTTGTTCATGAAAAATGGACTGAAGGTGAATGTGCATGAGAGGGACTTGAGAGGGGTTATTATAAGTATACAAAAAGAAAAGGAGGGAGATGGTGGTTTTAGAAGTAATGAAAGTTAGTTCGTTGTTTCAGTAGATGGAGCAGAGTGTGTTGGAGGGTTCAGAATGTGGAATCAAGTTCAGAGGAGGAAAATTCAGACATTGGAGCTTTAGCTTTATAGAGGAAGAGAACAGAATTTCCTTTTCAGAAAAAGGGTATATTCAAAGTATTTATCATTCATATGGTAATTGTGGATGGATTCTTTTTCCAGGGTCGTGGGGTGGATTATTGCTTTCTCAGTCCATCTTCCTTGTAGAATCCTTGCAAATATTCATCCTATTCTTTATTTCTTGTTGGTTTTGATGTTTCTATTTGATTTTACTGGTAGTGAGATCTAAACTCACATTTCACAATGTTCAATGTCGATGTTCATAAAAGAATGTCCTAAGTTTTATGAAAGTATAAATGATCGGGTTTTTACTGCCCTGGCTGTTATAATGATACTTGTGTGATAAGCTAAAAACTTTTAGATTCTGTTTCGTAGGTTCTCAGATCATTGCTTGACAATGGAAGTTGAAATGTACGAATTGAATCAAGAGTAAAAAAGTAGATATATTGATAATTAATGTGTTTTGTTAAGGACATTGAATCAGAAAGAATACTACAACCAATCTTCTCAGCCCAGTATGATGATGAAGCAGAGTTGATCATAAAACAGGTCTTTGAAGTATAAGTAGTATGAAGTGGAAATTATTCTCTATCTCCTATACAGAAACATTTAGATCATGGTACATGGCATTTGCAAAAGGTGCCAAGTTAATCCAAGATTTCAAGAGAAAACATAGAATTCCCTCTATTTGATCGAAAATTGCGATGGTGGCTCTCTTTGGTTTCTGCAGGCTTCTTTTATGCTCCCAAGTGCTTGAGAAATTCATCTTTAATTTTCCTCCCTCTTTTCTTTTTCTTGTAAACTCAATGGCTTATATAGCCTACTCCTTCATTGACATCACTACATTCTTCAGTCAAGAATTTTCTCTCCAGTTGAAAAGATATTCCAGACTAATGTGCCAATTATGTACAATACGACAGCAACCTTAAATACATCATCCCAAGAACCTGTACAACAGTCAAAGGATGGCATGAGTGAATAATCATAAAAAAATGGCTTAGACTTTAGAGTGCAAGTGTAGTATTCTTACCTCTTTGGAGTATGTATCCAGTTGCAGCTGTACCAAAGACACCAGCTAGCACTCCTGCGGTATTTGATAGTCCCAGCAATACTCCCTGAAATTTAAAATAGTCAACATTCTTATGGAAACATCTTAAATAAAACATCTACACGAGTAGAAAGCAGTATAACAGAAAGCATATCAAATTAATAGATAAATATATTGGCAATGTAGTTGTATAGGGTACTGACGATCAATAACTTAACAGTACTCATGAATGACTTCTTAGTTGTGAAAAAAAAAAAATTAGAGCTGCCACAGATCGTCGAAGTGATTTGACAGTTTCTTCCTGGTACTTACAGTAGAACAGTTTTAGCATCAGTTCTGCTAATTATAATCCAAAAATTCTGAGTTTCAGTTCACAATATGTCGCACCAAGAACAATTCAAGCAAAGAAGATAGTTAACAGTCTTTTGTCTGTAATGATCAACCAGTTTATTGGCTTGCTGATCTCTTTTGTTATATAAAAAATGTATGAAAAGTCCAAACACTCTTAAGCTATACTTGACAGTTTGTTGATCTTAGTACACGGAAACTAAAATAGCAGTAACTCACAGCATAGCGTGGACCAATGTCTTGATGATTGGAATATAGGCCAGACTGTGAGAATGCATCAGATCCCTGTAAAAGAAATAACAAATTATTTTATATTAATCATCTTTGCCTACATTCAAAACTTACAGACATGTTCTATAGGCAAATTTGGTTTATAAATCAGTAATGAAGCTTAAACAGAGCATCAAAATTAATTGAAGAAGGGAAGAATCTAAAATTGGGGAAGATATATATGAATCTAGCTCAAACCTGACTGCAAGCCATGCAAAGTACTGCCATGGCGGGTGTTCTCACATGGCTTAGCTGTGTAAGAAAAAATGCAGGACCTAGAAACCCGATTGATTGCATAATCTGTCAAAAGAGACATTTTTAAAAAGCGAAATCATTTTAAAGGTTAAAGAAAGGAAAATGAATTAGTCCAGGTCTCGATTTCTTTACTTAATGTTTTAATCAGAGTATTATTTAATTATCCGAGACACGTACTCGGAAATTCTCATAATAAATTTGTCTATACTGGTTACGGTAATGAATGCTCGTCTACTGTTATTTGATTTAAAAGTTTCATTAAGAGTGTTGGAAGTCCCACATTGCCTAGTAATAAGGTTAGTTTAGTGAATATAAGTGAATGTAAACCTCACCCTACAAACCGGTTTTGTAGGGTTGAATTAGGCTTAAATTCCTCTCTTAACATGGTATTTCAACCATGGATGAGAGATTATTCTAGTGGATTTATTGTTTGTTGGACAAATCATTCCACCCGTTATCGGATCACCCATAACTTTAAGTCTAACAGATTTGATTAGGATAAACTCTAATCCATGGCTTCAAATACCATCTTAAAAAGTGGACTTTAAGTCTAACTCAATTCTACAAAATCAGTTTTAAGTAAACCGTACTTGGCCAAATGCTAACTGAACTGGCCGGTCTACTTTGAAGATGTGCACTCAATAGTCTGGCGCCCACAATTTTTTTTTCAAAATTTCCTGTGATAACGCTGTGCCTACGTTTTATAGAATTGATTTTCAATGTCAAATTTGATGTTTTTAAATATATATGTTTATATTCCAAAATATATCATTTTAATTTTCCTAACATTAATTTACACCAAATTCTGGATGGCGTTGCTTGGGACCTCCAAATAATCACAACTGAATTTCATTAGCCTGACTGTACACGTAACTTGTTTGCCACATGGAGCAAATGACTAATGTTTGTAGAGGGATAACTTTGCAGCATCACCCGCTAGAAGAGGCCCACGGACGAGAACTAGCACTGCGGACATACACAGTTATATATATATATGAAAAAGTTCATGTATAAGGGCCGCCGGCTGGCCCGCTCCGTGCGGGTCATAGATAATGCAGGCCGGCCTACTCGACCGTCCCACTTTATCAACCCTATACCTTACCTCTAGTTCCAACGAAAAGCAATTATTAATCAATATTAGCTTTATTATCAATTCATGGCTTGTTTACCTTTCGAACGGATGTTATGGAAAGGCCTTTGCTCACAAGTGTATCAGCAATCCAGCCTCCTATATTTGCAAAAATAGCCATGGTTAACCATGGCAGGACACAAAATAGCCCAGATTCAGTGAGATTGAACTTCAGAACCTGAGAAAACGAACTGTTAGTAAATTCATTCAATGGACATAATGTTTCATGCAATCTTTTCTTCATCAGTTATTTTCCATTGTATCCCCTAACATTCAAGCTACAGATCAAGACAACAATCACATTTCAGATGTATTTGATAATATCAGAAGTTAGAGAGAAACAAAATTTAGTTCACTTGTTTTATAGTAATTACCAAAAAATAAAAGTAGTTGTCTGCACAAGACTTGAGTTTAACTTAGTTGCAGGTAAATATTAAGACGTACTTTAACATCAAGAAGTTCCATTATCCTTAGACACAATCAAGAAGTCAATCATTAAAGTACAACTTGATAAAACTATGGGGCAATGCAATATACAAATCCTAAAAGTTTCATGCAAAAAAGACCAGCGTTATGTGGACAGTTTTTGATGGGATCCCCACATCCATATCTGAAAAAATTATATGATGCAATAGATCTACAGATAAAAAAAACTCCAATTTATAAATATGATCCCACTCTTTCTCACAAAGATTTGTGATATTATACAGTATTTGTCAAGGACATACATTCTAAAAAGCCGGAAGGCAATTATGAATTCTGGAAAAAAAAACTTATAATAAACAGTAAGCAAAGCACCTGATTGTAGTATGTAGGCATCCAGGTTAAAAGAATAAATGTCCCCCAGTTGTGGCAGAAGTGAGAGATTATTAAAGCCCAAACAGGTGCCTTTGATAAAATTAATTTCCAAGGAATAACTGATACAGGTTCTTTTGATACATTGCCTCCAAGTATGAGCTTCTTCTCTTCTACCCCGAGATCTGGGTCTTCTTTAGGTGAGCTGTAAGCCTGAAAAGGGGCCCGACAAAAGGTAAAAGATATGAGAATAGTTTCTCAGAAGGAATTACAAAGTTCCCCCTTCGAATTTATAAATGTGATGGTCAAAGCTAAGGTGTTGCTACAAGATAAAATTCCCAAGATATTCCGTTAGAAAACTAAATTACTCCTGTATCAAGTCAATGGAATATTGATTTATTGTTTCTTGCAGAATCATAATAACAAAGTCATGTTATGCCACACTTCATGAGAGTCCCCTAAAATATGAGCACAAAACATGCCGCAGGTTGGAAAGGTAGAAAGGCCTCCTCTCAACAATTTTACAATCAGGAAAAGATATATAAACCAGATTTCACTGAATTTATTAAAAAGATGGCTTACTTTACTCAACCATAAAACAAACCAGATACTTCCTAGGGATCCAAATGAGTAAAACACCGATGGCCACCCAAATTTCTGGATTAATACAGGTGAGAATGCCAAGCCTGTGACAGAACCAAGGTACATGCCACTATATACTAGCGCAAGTGATCTGCTTCTCTCTGATACTGGAATCCATTTGGAAAGTATATTATTCATTGCGGGCATTGCAACACCCTGAAAATAAAATCAGCATAAATTGTTGGCAAATTGGAGAAGGTAAAATCATCTCTAATCTAGGCATGGACTTGACTACTCTAACGAGAAAATATATTTCATTTTACTGTATCATTGATCAAAGCAAATATAATGAAGGAGAAAGATACTATATCACAAATATGCATCTTTCTATGATGTCAGATTATTTTTCAGGCTTTTCTTCTTGCTTAATGGTTAGAATGATATAAGCTTTTTTTAATACTCTTGATTACTTGAAATTCCTGGTAAAAACTGGAAGTTTATTTTGTGTACCAAGGGACAATATGATAAAACACTAAATAGACGATGAAATAATAGTATGGCTATAGAATAGACCAACCTCGCCAATTCCCATAAAGGCACGCATTATAAGAAGAAATGGCAACCCAAGTTTTGCAGCAATAGGTGTTAAAACTGTTGCAATTGACCACCAGACAACTCCAAAACCTAGTACTAGCTTCCCACCAATTTTGTCTGCCCATATTCCACCAACAATCTAAAACAAAAAAAGGCATTCAGTCAATATGAAAGGAATGTAACTATAATCTTTTGTGCACACTGGATGTAATGAAAACACAGTGTGAAGATCATGCTAGATTGCTAACATACACTATTAAGAACAGTACATGTTATGGCATGTTCAACCAGCAGTGGTGCTTAAATGCGCACATGAAGATTAGTATATGAAGCAATTTCTTGTTATGCAAACATATTTTGCACATATCAGCCACACCTGAGTAAGTAGATAGCCCCAGAAAAAAGATGACTGGATTAGGCCAACTGTTGCACTGTTCCAGTTGAATTCTTGAGACATCGGTAGTATTGCTATGCTCATATTTACCTATAAAATATAATGAAAACATAATGGATATAATAATCACGGAACATCAGTAACATTTTGTTACAAAAAATATGGAAATCAAATTTAAAGTAAATAATTGACATCATTGAGGAAAAAGCTTAATAGTAATTTCTACAAAACAGTTTATCAAATTAAAAAAACAAATAAGTTCTGCAAAACAATGATGAAGTTTCTACAAGATATCATATGATCTTTTCTATTTTTAGTTTGTTGAAAGTAACAAGAAACAAACTAAGGTGTACTACTAGGATCAATGATAAGTGTTAGACACTGTTGATTTGTCTGACATGTTCATAAAACCTAGAGCACTAGCCCTTATTTATATTAGTCATGATCCCAACTGACAGTGGAAACGAATCATGAAAACATATGAAAATATGGTAACCAATCCAAAGACATAAAGAGAAAATAGGAAAACTAATCCTAGAGGATAAATTAAGACATTTTGATTTATTCTAGCAAAACCCTTCGATGACAATCAATTGAATATGACAGAACGAATATACCAATTGGAATGAGACACGGAAAACATGAATGTATAAACTAGATCATAATTTATAGTATAAATACCACAAAAATTACTTACACGATCCATGTTACACAGCAAAAAGGCTGAAAAACACAGCAGTACAATAACCCAGCGCTTAGGAAACTGCTGCCACCAAGGTGATACTTGCTGCAGATTTCCTTCCAGAAGAATGGCTTCCCCAGTCCCTTCAGTTGATTGCAGTGGATCTATCTTTGTTTCTGAAATGTTGTATTCCTCAGACTTATAACTAACACGGAATTTATTTGCTTTTGCAACCTCAGGTTGTGCATGCTTCCTTCTGCTCAAACCAAGACCATACACTTCCCTTTGTTCAACATTGTTACTTCTATAAGGAGCAGACGAAACGAAGGAACAACCATTTCTTCCGCTAGCCTGTAGTTTAAAGTTTAAGCACGGACTGGATTGCCCAGACACGAGAGAACAAAGCTCCCCTTTGTAGTGAGATTTTCGCATTGGTTTCCTAGTTCTCTCTTCCGACGGCAAATGCATCTTATGCTGCCATCTTGAAAAGGGATCCTGTGCAACAGATACCCCAGAAATAGAAACACCCCCTCTTTGAACGGATATATCCCTCCCCGATCTATATACATTTCCTGCAAATATCAAACAATGGCTAAAACTTCCTCATATTTTACAACAGTCATCATCAACATAATCCAAGCTTAGCGGCTCTCAAGAAAACCAAACATACATGGAACTAAACTAAAATACACAAGTTTGATTTTCATGCGTAAAAAATCTACAGTATCATTAAAATTACTTATAAGGTGACTATTACAAAATCAACAGAGTTATCTACATTGTTATCTTATCTGTGATTACATATAGTATTAAAATCGCTGTCAATATCACTGCATTTCAAATTAAATTCATTATATACATACAGATATGGACATACACACACAACACATGTATATAAACGAGATTTATTAGTGTTCACAAGCTATGTTCAAGCAAAATAATACAAAAAAAAAGAATAAATAGCGAAAATTAGAATAATAGTTAACTGAATGAAATTCCAGATTCCACTAAAATGCACTCATTCAGACTGACTAGGAAATTCTCAACCGTACTATGAATCCAGAATTGGCAACTAATCTAACGAAATCATATAAGAAAATAAGCAATTGAGAAAATGCAGCGAAATTTGAGAAATGAGAAATCAAGTGAGCGTGAACCTGATGCAACGAAGGAACCGAAGTTGCGATTTGAAATTAAGCCACTCATAGTCATTATCGTACTTTGGTGAAGCTGTAGAGAGATAAGGTTGGTGTTACGGTTAAAGCATGAGAGATATGAAAGTTCGAAGCGATGCAGAACGTCGTCGTATCGAGTAGAGACAAACAAACTCTGCTCTGTTATGCTCTGTTTTGCTGCTTCCTCTCGCGGAGAGGATAAGCGAAGGAAGATGCAACGGCGCAGAACGTTCCTCTGTTCCTATTTGCAACTGTCAACTATCTTCACCTTTTATTTTACTTTGTTAAGCTATTATTATACATTTTATCGACCAAGTATTAAATTATTATTACACATTTTATCGACCAATTATGATAATATTGTAAGAATATTAAATATTAATTCACTCTATAGCATCCATTCATATAACTTCATTTATTCTTTTTTATTAATTTTAAAATAAGAATATTTTGAGATTATGCTATATATTTACACGTACTTTCTTATGTATCTAATTTGACATAATTTTTAAAAGGGCATCGTTCATCCCAAAGTGTTTGGAGAAAATGTTATTGCGATTCTTATGTGGTGAATATGAGAAAAATTCAAATATCTAATAATAGAAATGTATACCAAAAACTTAACTTGTAAAAGGGCGTGAAAATTGAAATCCTGTTTAATATAGTGTTGATTAGAACGCAATGTAATTATTTTAATAAAATAAAGTAATATAATAATACTAATAATAAATAAACAAAAGAGAAAGGGTCGAGAGCGTTACACGTGGAATGTGATGATGTCAAGAAAATATTAGTTAGAGGAAATTGCTAAGATACCCTCTGGACATAGGATATTGTAGGGTTGAAGAAAGTTTTCAGCTTTTATTTTTGTCTTAGTCTACAACATTTTTGTAAAACCATTTTCTAATGTACAATTCCTTTACACTAAACAAAACTAATTTTATTAATTTAATAGTAAATAAAAAACTACGTACTAATTTTATTAAAAAAATAAAAAATAAGATATTCTTATTTAGTAATTACAACATTAAAAAATATTTTCATATATTTTTTTAATTAATAATTAAGATATTATTAATTTTATAATTACAAATATATTTTTATTATTATAAAAAATTACAGACAGTGCATATAAATATTTACTGCTAATACTAATTAAATTGAAATATTAACAATAATTATTCCATGAGTGTGATTATTAGTTTTTTAGTGTGATTAGAAAATAGTGATATTTTCATAGTCATGCTTAGAATATTCTGCTGGTCACTGATATTTGTATAAAATGTCAAAAAGTCCTTTGTCATTAGCTTCTTGAAGTGAAAGGAAGAGATTTGTCTATTTGTAGCTTGAATTTTTGTAATATTCTTCATTTATAGTTTTATATACTTTATAAAAAAAACTGCATAATTAAGTTATTTATTTTTGTGATTGATATTTATCAACCATTTAATAAGATAATTACACGAATATAAAATGTTGAATACCGATAATCTTAATAACAAAAATTATAGTAAATAAACAATGAATGTCCTTCGGTAGTTTTGTTGACTTGTGTATTTTTGAAATGGTGCAGTTTTTAATTATTAACCCTGAATTGTTCTTCATCTTACATCAATTTTGGGAATCAACTAATAGATAGAAAAATCTTTACATGAATCAATTGAAGTAAACTTTCAATTTAACATGTGGTTACTACTTTTTATATTTGTTTATAATATTTAAAGAAGAAAATTTCATAATTGTAATTTTATATAACTTAAACAACTACAAAAAATAACACATGATTAGTGTAAAAAATATATTTTGTGAGAAACATGTTACAATTAATCTGTTACTTAAAAAAATATACTTTTACAAATATATTTTTTAAGTTTTTTTTTTGTGTGTGTTAATTTCAAATTTTCATTTTTGGTATATGTGATTGATACATCTGTGAAATTTTTTATTTATTAATGTGTGGATGGATGGAATAGTTTAATTTTGATGTAGTTGTTTGAATTGGTATAATTAATGTGATGCAGTCGTTTGAATTGGTATAATTAATGTTTATTTTTGTAGTTCAACAAATTTTGAACGTGTTAATTTGAAAAATTTTGTTCTTGAAAAGAAATGTTGAGTTTTTTTTTTTTTTGGATACAATGATATTTATACATTTTGTTTTACCGACTATCTAGTTTGTCAAACAATAAAATTGTCACTTAAATGAATATTTAAAAATTATTTTGGTCCCTATTTGGACAAAAATATGTTGAGAACACAAAATTAAATTTATCAATTTAATAAGTCAGTTTTGATTTGGACATTACTGACGATTTCCTTTTTACACAAAGCTTTTTGCATTCTATTATCCTGATCAAGACAATTAAGTTGTGGTCACAACTGTCATAGCTAACTAAAACGTTAACAAAATTCTAATCAACTAAGGAAGCTCGACTAATGAATTGTATTAGTTGATCTTCCTAAAGCTCAATGTTCCTATGAGCTATATTCAACCCTACCTATAACCACTAATTAGATTTGTAAAGGGAACAAGTTCACACTTGAGGATATAGAGACCTCTATACGACTTTTGGCACACTAAAAGATTACAAAACATTACAAAACATTAAGGGTGTGTTTGTTTGAGAGGATGAATTTAAGGGAGGGTGAATGGGTGTATTTGAATGGATTTGGATGAATTTTAGTGAATGAATTTTAGTTCTTTCTCTTATAAGATTTGAAGGTAAAGTAAGTGAATTTGAGAATGAAATTTATGAAAGCTTGTGAGTGATATGATAAATAAAAAACATATTTTAATAGATTAAAATATAAGATTACTATTTTACCCTAATAGTTAAAATTAACATACTATTATTATTTAATATTATTATTACTATTATTAAATATTATTATTATTATTTATTATTTAATATTATTATTACTATTATATATACTAGCGAATGTGTTTGCATTTTTGAATATTTTATAGAAATTTGAGTTAAGTTTAACTCCCATGCTAAAAGCAAAAATATTAAAATATCTTTTACCGTTGAACCATGCCACTGCAGCTACCACGCCTCCGCATCCGTCGCCATTGTCACTGCACCTCCGTTCTCCATTGTTGTTGCAGTCCTTTTGAGAGGAAGCAATAAGAGAGAGTGTAAACGAGTGATAATTTATGGGAAGCTTGTTCAAGAAAACTCGTTCTGAATAATTTGTTTCGGAAATTTTGTTCTCGAAATCCTATTCCATAATGCATCTTATAAGTTTTGAAAAGTTTGTTCTGAAAAGTTCATCTAAAAAGGTACTCATATGTTTTGGAAAGCTTATTTTGAAAATTTTGTTCTAGAAAGCTCTTTACAAAATGTATTTCATATGTTTCAGAAATTCTATTTCAAATTTCTTCTCCCAAAAACCCTATTTTGGAAATCATGTTCTTAGAATTTCATAAAACTTGTTCCAAAAATCATGTTGAATAGGTAATCTTGAAGTCCCTTTAGGAAGTAGAAGGTTGTTTTGAAACATGAGACTGTTGTTAGAAATCATAGGACCGCAGAAAAAAAAGTCTTATCCATTAATCTATAATAATGTATAAAGAATAGACACAATCAATCATATTTATGTTATTTTAATATAGTGGAAAATGTATTTTTTATTTCTTCTTGTAAATATTTTATAATTACTTGTTGACTAACCTTTAAATGTATTAGAGATTTCCTTCCTTCATACTTATTGCATTTACTTTGTCACGTGCTTGCTAATAAAAAAAACATTTTTCATGTGCTTCTTCATGTCTCTGATTTGATTATTTAGTTGCTGTCTGTTAAATAAAATTTTCAAAATGATTTCTAAATTTTAGATCTTTACCCTTAATATTTTGCCACTATATAATAGATTTGTAGTTATTTTAGACAAAATTTAACATATGCATTGGGATATAGATTAATACATCTCGTAGTAGTAGGCTTGATTACTTTTATTATAGCATGGAATTATGTGAACGCCTAATCATATAAAAATGTATTCTTAAAAGGATTTATTAAGATAAATCAAAATTGTAAAAAGTTCAATTTGGACCTTTTGAAATAAAATGAAAAGTAATGAAAGGCTAAAAAATAATCTAGGAATTAAAAAAATATATATATATATATTAAAAGGAAGCATTTGTTGTTCTAAAACAAATATTGGTAAAATTGACTTGACCAATATAATAACGATAGGCCATGAATATCTTTGATATTTTCCTTTAGTTGTACGTTATTTTTGTTATTTTTTTTCTTATAATTTTTTGTTTATTCTATTTTCTCTTTATATTTAAGAATATTTCATTTTTATAAAATTATTTTGTCTTTTAAGGATGAACAGAATTAATCTAACTAAATTTAACTAAAATTATATGTATTATATTAAAGTAACAAAAAAAAACTAAATTATTTATAATAAACATTAAATATTAAAGTAAAAATATATATTTATAATAAAAATTAAACAATATTGTTTTGCCGTTTATTTTTAAAAAAATTATTTTTTTTTGGTTAACTACTCATTAATTGAATTATGTATTTTATTTTCTCCTTTTACTTCAATTGCCTATTATGCTAAACAACACGCACATTCCATTTTTTAATTCAATTACCACCATTGAGACATTGATTGTGAGCTTTTCATCCTCGTCACTACTGTATAAGGCCATTGCACCCTTTCCCCCTTGCTCTCATCATCCCATCTTACCACCTTCACTACAATTCTAACATCTCACACCCCACCCAACTGGTATGTCTTTTTTTGAACTTTAACCCTAACTAACATTTTATCCTTCTCTTATATTTCTTTTGCATTCTTCTCATTTTTTTACACTCAATGCTTCATTACTCCCATTTGACCTTTTTTTTTTCTCATCTTCTTATAATAATTTTCTTAAATATTTAGGCTTTTACCAATTTCGGAACTCTATGTTCTCCACTTTGACAAAATAGTTATCTATGTGAAAGGTTAATACAAATCAATTCAAGTTCGTCCATTTGATGTTCTTTTTATTGAAAGTATATAGTTTGTTTATGTTATTGTTTATACACTTGCTATATTTAATTTGGGGAAAAACATTATGTTTCAATTATTTAAAAATGACCTCACAATTGTGGTGTTGGTGCTGAAAAAACTTTTGGGTGTGACTTTTTTACACACATTACAAAGCGACTTTCCTATTGTTCTATATTAATTAATTATGAAACTGTAAAGTTTCCCTTTAAATTTTCTCTTCCTTTTATTCTAGGTGTTTTAAAATTCAGCACATCTGAAGAGTATTTCAATTCAGTTTGGTTCGGTTCGGTTAGTTTTAGTTCGATTCGATTCGATTTGGTCCAGTCCAGTCCAGTTTTGTTCTGTTCAGTTCGATTCGGTTATGTTTTGTTAAGTTTGGTTCTGTTTGGTCTGGTGCAGTTTGGTTCGGTTTGGTTTGATTCAGTTCGGTCCGGTTCCGTATGATCCAGTCTGGTATGGTACGGACTGGTTCAGATTGATTCAATTCGATTTGGTTCGGTTTAGTTCAGTTCAGTTACGTTCAGTTTGGTTCGGTCAGGCTAGGAGCGGTTTGATTCGGTCCGGTTAGGTCTGGTCCAGTCATGTCTGCTCTAGTTTGATTCGGTTCAATTCGATTTGGTTCGCTTTGGTCCGATTCGGTTCAGTTCGGTTTAGTTCAGTTCGATTAGGTCTGGTCTGGTTTGGTTCGATTCGGTTCGGTCCGATTCATTACGATACGATTCGTTCCGATCCAATACAGTCCAGTCCGGTTTGATTCAGTTTGGTTCGATTTGGTTCGGTCCGATACGATTCAGTTCGTTCCCGTTTGGTTCGGTCCGGTCCGCTTCAGTTCGATTTGTGTTGTCGCGCGTGTGTGTTTGCATTTTTTAAAATGAATAATATTTAAATAATTTTTAAAGTAATTGTTCGATGTTAATTAGAAAAATAAAATATATACACAAAAGAAGTTTTTAAAATAATTGTTAAAGATAAAGAGGTTTTTAAAATAACGATTGAGAAGAGTTTTTTAGAATGACGGTTAAAAATAAACTATTTATAAAATAATTAATTTTTAAAATAATAATTAAGAATAAAAGTGGAAATATGAAATGTGGACACGAAATAGGGTATCCTCTTTATAATATAACAATGTATAAACATATACCCTCTTCTGTGCCCATATTTCAATATTCCAATTTTCACTACAAAAATAATAATTTTTACCATAGGTTATTTATGGCATTTCCGGGGGTTTTAACCCCCGTTAAAGGAGTTACCGGCGGTTTGTTTTCCCTCTAGAAAAACTAGCATCGTTAATGGATTACCAGCGGTTTTGATTAACCCCTGGTAAAACAACACTTACCAGCGGTTTTGAAACCCCTGGTATTTACATACAATTTTGAAACCCTTGGTATTTGCCTACGATTGTAAAACCCCTGCTAATTACCAGCAGTTTTGAAACCCATAATATCTATCTGCAGTTTTGGAATCCCTGGTATTTCCTCCTTGTATACAATTTTAAATCCTTTATACTGTGTAATAGTACTAAAAGTCCTTTTTTACCCTTGTAATGCAATTCATTATTTATTGATGTTTTTACTTTTCAAAACAATTGTATCCTTCAAGTATTGACCCTTCTGCTTGTGCCTTATTACGAACATAAGACTTTAACATTCTTAGATACCTCTAATGGGATACATCCATCGATATTGGACGGGTCCTCCAAGCTTGGCATCTTCTGCCAAATGCACAATTAAATGAATCATGACTGTAAAGAAAGAAGGAGGAAATAACATCTCCATGTGGCACAATGTAAGGACAACTCTACTTTGTAGTTGGTCAAGTTCATCCATTCTTAAAACTTTATTGCACAATTGTCTAAAAAACATACACAAATCAATCAAGATAGAGCATACTTCTTTAGGAAGTGTATTTCTCATTGCCAAAGGTTAAAGTTGCTCCATCAAAACATGTGAGTCATGACTTTTTAATCCACCAAGCTTGCGTTGTTTGACATCAATGCATCTACTAATGTTACTAGAGCAACCATCTGGAAAAGTCATGTTCTTCAAAGTTTTGAGAAAGATATCTCTATTTGCATTTGTCAATGTATATATAGCAGGGAGGTATCTACCATTCTCATCAGGCCAAAGTCCAGGTCTAATACCCCAAAGTTGTAAATCCTTTCGTGCTTTTAGATTGTCTTTACATTTGTTTGAACTACCATTCAACAAGGTAAACACCACATTATCACATACATTTTTTTCAATATGCATAACATCCAAATTGTGATGTAATAAGTTGTCTACCCAATAAGGAAGTTCAAAAAATTTACTCTTTTTTCGCCATTGTTGAGTGTCTAACTTACCTTGATTAACTCCCCGTTGTCTTTTGGCTCGTTCTTCAAGTACCGGTTCTTTCCCAAATTGAACATTGAAATTTTCAACTTGTTGTAAGACATCATATCTTGACACTACCACATGTGGATTTCTATTTTCTATAGTTCCATCAAATCTCATGCGAGCCAGTCTAAATTTATGCCTTCCATCTAACCAATGACGATGACTCATGAAATAAAATTTATCACCTTTAAGAAGCTTCTTAGGAGTTGTGTCAAAATTACATCTAGGACATGCCAACCCAATATGTGTGTTCCATCCAGATAGAGTTCCAAGACCTGGAAAATCACTGATAGTCCACAATACGGCTGCATGCATATCAAACACTTCATATCCATATGAATCAAAAGTTTTGATGTCCGTGCTCCATAACTCTTTCAACACTTCTATTAGTGGTTGTAAATATACATCAATATCATTACCTGAAGCTCGCTTTCCTGGAATGATCATAGAGAGAATAAAGGAACTTTGTTTCATACACATCCAAGGAGGAAGGTTGTACGGTATGAGTACAACTGGCCAAATATTATGACTAGTGCTTAGATTGCCATATGGATTAAACCCATCAATAGCCAGACCAAGTCTCACATTTCGAGGGTCTAAGGCAAATTCGGGATGTTTAAGGTCAAATGTCTTCCATGCCTTAGAATCTCTTGGATGCCTTAAGATGGCTTCATTTGTACTTTTTGATGCATGCCATCACATATGCTCAACTATTTTAGAAGACATAAACATCCTTTGTAAGCGTGGCTTGAAAGGAAAATACCTTAAAACCTTTGTAGGAATCCTTTTTCTTTTATTACTTGTACCATTATCACTTGTACCTTTATTTTTTGCCTTCCATCTAGATGTTTTACATTTCTTACAAAAGTCCCTATTTGCATCTTCTCCTAAGTACAACATGCAATCATTTGGACAAGCATCGATTTTTGTGTAATGAAGACCAAGCTTGTTAATGATTTTCTTCGCCTCATAGAATGAGTGTGGTATTTTAGCATTTTCAAAAGCATCGGCTAACAACTCTAGTATCATGGACATTCCCTTGTTAGTTATTTTGCACATACATTTGATGTGATACAACTTGATCAAGAAAGAAAGTTTAGAATATTTATCACACCCTTCATATAAACTCTCTTGACCTTCTTGCATCAACTGAAAAAAATCTCCAAGATCATCATTCATATTATGGCTTGACTCTGCACCCGTTTCCTTATCATCCACCATGTCATCATTGTATTGATGATACCCAAATGCATCATTAATCATGTCACACATTGGATTATTAGCGGGAATTACTTCATTGTTTTCTTGCGGCATTACATGTATTTCATCTGGCACATTTGTTCCTCTTCTCTCCCTATGTAGAAGCCACATTGTATTTTGAGAATCAAATGTTCATACACTATTTCACGACATTGCCACTTGTTAAAGTTGCATTTCGGACACAGACATACTATCTCCCCCCTCACACTGCTATTGGCAAATGAAAAGTCTAAAAATGTGTTCAATCCTTCTATATGTACAGGTGTATTTCTAGGCATCTCTATCCAAGATTTTTCCATTGAGAATGAGGTATGTTCAAGTCAATTAATTGATACATTATTTCAAGAAAAGAATAACATACATTACAAAGGAGAATAGGATTGATAAAATCATAACAAAGGTAATGTGATTATGAACATGTGTCGTTTATTAAGACCTAAGACAATCTTTCCAAAATCTTTAGTCCTAAAATACGTGTTTGAAGATGAAATCGGGAGATCAAAAGAGAAAAATCGAAAGACGAAATAGGGAGATGAAGTATGAAAACGAAATTGGAAGCAAGGGAGAACAATCATTGTTACCTCAAGCTTCATTACATAGAAGTTTCCATGAGACAGTGAGGAAGAACAGTGGAGAAAGATGTGCAGCAGTGGTGGAGGACGGTTTCTAAGACCTTTAAATGATCTCCTCTGCTGAAGAACACGACCACCGCTGAAGAACACGACCACGTGACAGACACCTCCTGAGACAGTGTTTCTAAAACATTAAAACTTACAAAAGAAAATGAAAATGAAAAAATTAATTAAAATTTAAATTTTACGGGGTTCTTTAAAAAACCTTTGGTACTTAACTGGGGGTTTTAAAACCTCTGGTATATTGTATTTTACTGGAGGTCATTATTAACAACTGTTTTAAAAATTAGTTATATATTTCTTATTTATCTTAATTCAAATTTCTATGAAAATTAAAAAATGCGAACACACAGGCTTCTATCGCGCCTATGTTCTCACTAGTTTATAATTGTGAAAAAAAAGTAGGATATTGAGAAAAAAAAACCTCATCATGGTATTTCCACTACAAAAAAAGTAAACATTTGTGACGGTTAAAATTACAAGTTTTAGCGGTTAAAAACCGCTACAAATGAAATTTTTTACAGTTTAAAAATTCGTCAGAATTACGCATGTCAAAAACAGTTTTTGACAAAAAAAAAATAACCGTCGGTATTGTTGTCAAAAAAGAAGAAAGAAATTTCTAGCAGTTAAAGACCGCTACAAAATTTACTTTTAATTTATGATATTTTATGATATTTTGAGAGTTAAAAACCGCCACAAAATATATCATATTTTGACGGTCAAACCTCGCTACAAAATATATCATATTTGGACGGTTAAAACTGTCACAAAATATATTATATTTTGAAGGTTAAAAAACCGCTACAAAATATATCATATTTTGACACTTAAAAACCATAATTTTTTTTAAAAAATATTTTTAAAATTTTTAATGTTCTAAAAGTATTTAGTAATTGTTTTTCATTCATATATTAACCAATATTTCATTTATCTATTTTATTTAAAAAAATTATTTACTCATTTATTACAGAAAATACTATTCTCTATTTACTTATTTATTAAATTATTAAATATATATGAAAGAATTTCCACATGGATAGGGTCAATGAAAGAAGCTTGGACAACATGCTCTTTACAAATATCTACCTGCCTAATCAAAATTATGTTCTCTTTTCTCCATAAAAAAGTGATCAAGATTTTTCATTAACTCTACCATTAACTACATCAAACAACACTACAAAATCCCATATACCTATAGCCAGTAAGCAAGGAAATAGTATGTTGCAAAGCAAATCACAAATTATAAAGTGCAGAGTGAAGGATTGAAAAAATCCTAACATATGTAAGAGATATGTCAAATTAATCTAACTAAGTCTTGGAATATCATAACATATAGTTCAAACTCCATGAAAATTACTATCAAGTGATGATCCTCCGCGCGATGTTGGCACTTCTTGGCCACTCTCTTCATCTTGTGAAATTAAAATTTAAAATCATATCATGCTAGCATATTTAAAAAGAATACACAGGATATTAAATTATACACACAAACTATAAAGCACTTACAATTACATTAGTCTCATTATCAAACATGACTCCCAACTCATGAGGAATATGACCTTCCTTCATTTGGATGTATGCAAGCATGACACTTTTTAATGTCTTTAAATTTTCTTCAGAAGTTGCTAACTTTTCCCTCCGACTAATAACTTCCTTTTTCAATTGAGAACTTTCAGTTGAACCAAAATTTGAGAAATTGTGCCCTGCATTACTAAATCTAGTCGTGGATTGAAATGCAACACTATGAAGACCTCCTAGTCCTAAGCAACGTACACATCCAGAATGATCCTTTCCCAACACTTTACTAACACAATCATCAGCTGAGATTTCATTAGAATTAACACTTTGACTCATTTCTTATGTCATTTTCTCTTGTAAATATAAAAGTACACATGAATATTAATTTCTTCTGCATTTCATTCACAAACTATAATAAAAGATAACTGACATTATAATCCAACACAAATTATTTTATATAAACCAGCTTGTGATTCACATAAGATCCATTTCTTTTCTTATGAGTCTCAATGTACAACTCTCCTCTACCCACAACACGTCCAAGGTTTACTTCCTAATAAATATGAGCATATAAGAACAATAAAACACTCCATGAATTTTAATTAAACTCAACAATGAACAGATAATTTCCATCTCATGTTGTTTTGTAGACAAAAGTTTTGCACCACCAGTATGAGGAATTTTTTGCGTTTTTCTAACTTCAATATTTCTTGTCTTTCTCTTAGTGAATATTTTGAATTCACTGCCATAAGAGAATATCATGTAAAATTGAATTCATGGAAACTAATCACCACATACTAGATATCTAAATACTTACTCAACATAAGGTTGAACTTTTGAACAATTTAGTAACAAATATCAATGTGCTTGTATTTTCTCTAATAGTGTAAGAGTGAAAGTCGGTGAACTTCCCACTAATCTGCCTATTTGAGAATAAATGATTTGAAGATGTTCACTTTCATTAGGACGATCATTAACACGCCGACTTCTATTCAACCTTGATTCAACTTCTTCATACAATGAGTAAAAAGTGAGAGTCTCTTCAACTAAATAACTTTCACTTATAGATGCTTCAAGTTGTGCTCTATTTCGTACAAAGGACTTCAAATGTCCTAACATTCTACAAAAAAAAAACAATAATTTAACCAATATTTTAATCAAAATAAATATGTTAAACATAACTACATGTATTTACCTTTCAATTGGATACATCCAACGGTAATAGACTAGTCCTCCTAATTTCACTTCTTCTACAAGATGACAAGTTAAATGGACCATCACAGTGAAGAATGATGGAGGTAAAAGAATTTCCAAATGGCAAAGAGTAAGCACAATTCGATGTTGTAACTTGTTAAGCTCTAAGATATTCAATCTTTTACAACATACCTCCTTGAAAAATGAGGAAAACTCTACCAACACTGCAGTCACATGGTGTTTACATTTGATGTTTTGTTAATTTGGATTATAGGTTTTACTCTTTACATTGTATGTTTTGTTAATTTTCTTCAATCGAAAGTCTTATATCAATCCTCCAACAAAAAGGAAATTAGTTTTGCTTAATTAAAAGAAAAACTAAATACGGTAGGCCAAAACAACTGACAAAATAAAGAGGAAGAAGAAGTTTTTTTCTGTGAACGCCGTCTCTCTTTATGTTTTCCACGTTCTCTCCTTTACTGAGGTGACTTTCTTTCTCCTCTAACTGTTTCCCCCTATCTCTCCTCTTTACATTTTCTTTTCCTTTCAAATCTTTGTCAGTCCACGTAATCTTTAGATTTTTCGCTGGAAAATCCAAATGTTGTGAAAAAATCCACAAGTCACATGTGGAACACGCTGTTTTGGGCATGATCTTCTGAAGCAAATTCCATAGGTCGTGGAAAGACCCATCAGGCACATGTGGAACACACTATTTTGCATCCTCCAATTTGCTGCAAAAACCACAGGTCGTTAAAAAATCCACAGGTCGTGGAAAAATCCACCAGGCATATGTGGAACAAGCTATTTTGAAACTCACATCTTTAAAGCCAAATCCACAAGTCATGGAAGACTCCATCAAGCACTTGTGGAACATGTTATATTGTGTCTAACTCCCTTCAGACCTGTTTACACAAACAATGCATCAATCCAAATGTATGATACGAAATGCATCATGAAATTAGTCCAATAATGCACAAATGAATAAAAATGCCCTAAACTTATGCATAAATATACATACATATATATATATATATATATATATATATATATATATATATATATATATATATATATATATATATATATATATATGTTCATCACTATTATGTTAAGTATGAATTTCTTACAATGGTAAAGATGGCTACCAGAGTAGCATACACATGAAAACAGAGGAAAAAAATAAAAGATCTAGAATAGACCCATGGCTTACCAACAGAAAAAAGATTTCCAATCAGATTTTCCGCATCCTTTCTCCATAACAGAAAGACTATATGTTGGACCGTGCCCACACGTAATCCTTGAAACGTGGATTGATTGTTTTAATTCTCTCACTTACTCTCTTTTGTTGGTTATGCTCATCTATTGCCACATGTTCATTAGTCATCACATTTCATGATTCTTCTATTTGCTTTTCCTTATTTGCCCCTTTTATATTTTTTTTTCTATTACAGATGAGTGCGTCACTTGTTTGCTTGAGCAAATTTAAGTGATATGCAATAGTGGATTTGTGGGAGAGAGTGGATAGATGATCCTCACATATATGAGGATATAAGAAGGAAAATCATATTCATCAATATCATTTTAAGTACTTGTCCATTTTCTTTTTTCTTTTTTTAATTATCACATACTAGGAAACCGAGGGTGGTGTGTAGTGCTAGTTGTGGTGGACATGTGATGGTGTAAACATCTATTAGTCCTTAGGGTAGTGCTTCTAAGTATAGTGATAATGATGTACTGGTGGGGATTGTTGTGGGATGCAGTAGTGATAGGTAACTGCGACAAAGAAACCGAAAGAGAACAACATATTGTGTTTCTATGAGAAGATATTGTGTTTAATTAAAGTATTTGATAATCAAGCTAAAGAATTCAATTACTATGTCGCAACCGAGATCGCAGCGAGACGGCGAAAATAATTTTAAAAAAAATAGAGGAGTTGCCACCATAGTTTATTATGGAAAACTATAGAAAAACCTTTAAATAGAATAGTCTTCGAAACTAAATTTGGGTCTGGGAGTCGGTTACGTGTGGGGAAGATATTAACACCCCACAACGCACGTCTTAAGACGGTTCCCTCTTTAATTAAGTATACACAGATAAAATTTTATGTTTAAAATATTTGTTATTCCCCAAAAATCAAACAAAATAAAAACACATGCAACATAATAATTATTAAAAACAAAATTATTTTTTTATTTTTTTGGCCAGACGAGGATTGTACCTCACTCCTACGTATTTTCATTTGGAAAATCAGGTAACATAGTTCTTTATAACAAAAAAGTTATTTGATATTATTATTATTTTCTAAATTTTAGATATATATATATATATATATATATATATATATATATATATATATATATAATTAATTAATATCAAGAGAATTTGATATTCCACATGATAAAAGATTTAGTTATCAAGCAAACATGATATTCAAAAAATAATTTTATAGTTTTTATTTATTATTATTATTATTTGTATCGTCTGGAGAATGGCCGACCTTGACATGATCATTTCGATTTCGACTCGAATATCATAAAACAACGAGTTTCAGTCACGAGCCGAGGTGACGAGCATTTGGACTGAGGTGGCCGAGGTGACAAGCATTTGGACCAAGCAGGATTTGGACCAAGTACGATGTGGGCCGAACAGGATTTGGGCCGAGCAAGATTTGAGTCAAGGTGGTTAGTTCGTTCCTAAAAGGAAGGGATTTAATATCCAGCGAAAAAATGAGAATTAGTTACTGATATTTTGTCACACTAACACGTCTTCCTACGAATCAGGTAGGTAGGAGCCTATATAAAGAGAAGAGAGGAAGAGATAAGGGACCTTTTTTGGAATAAGAACTACTGAACTCCAGACAAGGAAAAACACATATCTATCATTGTAAGAGCCAGAGGGGTAATTTATTCTTGGTTTTCGTCTCCCTAAGATTCGAGACCGGAACATTAACATTATTATTATTATTATTATTATTTAAAAAAAAGAATTAAAAATCTATGAAGGAGTGTTTTGATTATCAAGCAAGTTTGAGACTTGACATGATATTCAATACTTATATAAAAGAAATAACATAAATTTTTATTTTTATTTTATTTATTATTTTTTTAAAAAGAGAATTAAATCCTACGAAAAACCTTTCTAATTACCAAAATAATGGCATCCCAAATAAAAGGAAACAGAAGGGTTAAGCATATCAATGACGAACCCAAACCCAAAAATCACCTAACCTTCGAACCCCAAACATATTTAGCCTTACAACAAGTTAATCAATCATACATTTGATGTTATAAAAAAGTCTGAGCAGTACATGAATAACATTAGGAACAAAGATAATTTATCTTTCAGGGTCGTCATAAATAGAGCAAAAACCGACGGAAAGGATAGTAAAGTGACCCCTTTTGTGTGTGTGATATGGTAATAAAAAAGAAAAGAGGTTTTTTGATTTTTTTTTCTATGTCTTGCATTGGACAGGTTTTGTGCTTATATAGACACTTTGTGATACCACTAAAATCCTAGTATTTAATTATAATAAAATATATGAGGAAGGAATTCGTCCCGATAAAACATATTATAGAAATTAGATCACTGCATAATATCCAGGGTATTGATTATCATATATTCTCCGGTACATGAAGATCCTTATCAAACATGGGTGAAAATATGTATAAAACATTTAGGCCCATGCAAATGTGTGATAACAAATTAGATTCTCCCTTCTCTCTTTTTTATAATATAATTAAAATTAAAAACCTACCCTCAATAAAAAACATATTTTTTATTTTATTTTATATATATATATTATTATTTTTTTATATTTTTATATTTTTAAGAAAACAAATGCATTTATCCGGATAAAATTGGGTGTTGACACTATACTCTAATAAAACTAAATCCACCAGGAATGGGAGAACAAATGGAGTGCTCAATATTCAATAAATTTTCAAATTCATGTTTACACAATAAGAAATTAGAAAATTGTTCTATAATAATAATAATTATTATGATATTTAAATTTATCACATTTATTCATAAAAGTAAAATGGTAATCATCTAATTTTATTCATTAAAATATATTTTTTTAATTTATCATACATATCATATTTATACACAAGTTTTTACAAATTTTCGTCTTAAATCTACTTAAATCATATCATTTTTCTCATAATAAAAAGAACACCACAATCTTTTTTCTTTCTTCTTCACATTCTCCATTCACTCTTTCTCGAATTTTCACCCGAATCAAAACATATCCTGAGAATTAAATATATTATAGTAAAAACATATACTTCCAACTACAATCTTTACTAAAAAAAATACTCAACAAGTTCACTCCTAAGTGACCATGAAGTTTTCAATATAGCGAGTCGCACCATAACAATCAAGAAAGTTCCTAAAAGTTGTAAACAATTGACAGATATGTTTTTTTTTTAATTTAGTAGTTTAAGATAAAAATTGCATTTGAGGCATTACTTACAAAAATTATAATATAAAAAAGATAAAAATAATAAATTGCTAAAAAATAGAGTGAAAAGCATATTTTGGCCGTTAATAACGTGGAATGTATTTATTTTCTTAAAAGAATAATTTTCCCTTTCATTTCTATTTGTCTTAACATCGTTTTCCATTTGATATAGTTATAAGTAGTATATCCGTTATGCTCTTATCCATGGTTCAAAACATGGTTCAAAGAAATCATTAATACAGAAAAAAGAAAAGAAAAATGACATGGAGAAAGATTGAAAAAGACTGAAAACACTGAAATCCATGGCAAAATCCCATGTGAAAAGATGAGGAAAAATAATAAAGTAGCAATGGCTATTTGCTTGCTAGCTAACCTTTTTCTATATGAATCAAACCACATTAACTCCTAAAATCTTATGCCATTCATCTTTCACTTCTTGGAACCATACAGAGACTCCACCTTCCCATCATTCCCACCCAACAGCATATACTTATCCTTCCTAGTCAACCCCGTGCACTCGAACCCTAACACATCCCCCAACACCTTCTGCACATGATTCGCCACCTCAATTGAGCTCTTCCCCCCTGCCTTCACCGACATCTCTTCCGGCAATGGGTCCAGGAAGGTAACCTCGTAAACTGGCCTAGGGTTCATGAAGAAGAAGTAAGGGTCCCAGAATTTTATACCACGAACAGTCGTTCCAAAGAACATGCTCTGCTTGCAGTCCACAGCCACGGGAACGATTCTGTCGCTCAGTTCGGCGAAGAGGGCGCTGAACCGAAGCAAAAAGGGCTCGCGACACGTGGTGCCTTCGGGGCAGACCACCAGGTCACCCTTCTGGAGGATCTCGGTGATGCGGGCGGCGTCGGCAGCGCGGTCGCGAGTGAGGGCGACGGCGGGGATGGGCGAAAGGAAGCGGGAGAGCTTGCTGACGCTGTAGGTGACGCAGGAGACCTTGCGGCCGAGGGCGATGGCGATGACGATGGGGTCAAGGGCGGTGCGGTGGTTGCAGACGTAGAGGTTGCCGGGGGTGCCAGGAGACGGTGGTGGAGGGCGGTGGCCGCGGATGACGAGCTTGATGCCGAGCATTTCGTAGGTGTAGCGCACGATGCGTTCGGGGAGGGGAAGGTTGAAGTAGACCCGTATAATGGAGAGGATAAAACCAAAGGGAAGCCATAGGAAGGTGATGAGAGCGTTGAGTGGGTCTGGCTTCTGCACGAAACGACCGTCGTGGAAGATGAGCCTGCTCTTCAGTCGCTCCTGTGGGACTGGTTTTGCTGATTTGCTCGGAGGCACCATGTAACCTTCCTGTTATTCATCATTCGTTGATTGTGGTTAGATCAGTTGTATTTTTTTTTTCAGAAAAACGAGAGAAATTGCATCTGCTGATAATAAATGCATTCATGATAACCTTATTTAGCATTATTTAATATATTTTCTTTTTCAATCTCACATCCTTTAATAATTGCATAACAACATTTCACCAACTATCTATATACACTTGATTAAATGTACAATAACTACCTACTATATATATGGTACGAAATTAATCACCCATTGAAGACTATAAACCACCTATAATATCATTCACATCTTTCTGGTTTCTCAAATATAAATTCAGTGTCCTTTTTCTACTACATCGCTAGATTATTTATTTCTATACTTCTGTTTTACATTAAGAAAGAAACAAGGAAAATAACAGAAAAAAGTAATGAGATAACGAGACGTACAACAGAAATGGTAACTTCACTGTAATAGAAAGTGAGAATCGTATTTGTTCAATCCACAAGAGTGTTTTTAGTGTAACAATTTTACAGTACATTTTTAATAAATCATATTTTATTTTGTAAAATGCACTTTTATCATTTTAATTTATATTTTAGGTTTTTACAACTTAAAAAAATTGATTTAATTTACAATTAAATGGTTCCTGTTTTATATAAAACCTAAATCTTAAATTTAAATGTAAGACCCCCTCTTTTAATACAGATGGTCTAAGGGAACAGTGGCGGGTGGGGCGGTGAATGACTACTGCATTAATGGAGAAGAAAGTTTTAGGTAGTAGTTAAGAGGGAAACAGTATGGTTGGATCATGGCTGTAGCGCAAAGCATCATGCTTTGAGAGTGTGAATTGAGTCACTGGACCACAAAAAGCATTATTGGTGGTTGTTTGGGAATGGTTAATACTTAATGCGATGGGTCCCACTGGGTCTGGAACCGGAATAAAATGGCATGTATTTACACTCACACTCAACTGTAAAAATAAAGGTAAATGCATGGCTTCATATTCCCCCACAAATGCTAACTCATCCCACCCAATATGTCATTGCCTATACAAGGTTCACCAACTCCATGGTTAACCCAGTAAATATAGATTATACACAAGAGAAGAAAGAATCTGCTTAGTGTTCTTAGGTAGCGTAATGTAAATAAATTGATCTATATGTTTTATAGGAAGGAAACCAAACTAATAGGTTAATGGTGACAAACATTACATGACCACACGACGTGACGTCGTTAACTTCTGCAACTACGTTATCCTTTACTTAACAAGCAAGTAATTAAAGCATAATTTGGGTGCGCCATAAATAAATCAAAGGGAGGCTTTTTAAGTAATGACCCTACTACATCATTATTCAATGATGGATCAATCCATCTCCATCTACTTACTATTATCGTCATAAAATTTCTTTCACTTTCTTCTTTCTACTCGTTTAACATAAAAATGTTTGCAGTTCTTTTCTTCTCTCCTATTTTTAGTTTTTACTTGACTGAATTGACAATAAGTCTTCTCCTTCTTTTTCTTTATCTCCTTGCTTTATATTTTGTGCCTTGTCTCATAAGAGACTGGCAGTACAGTTTATATATCGGAAAATTTTCATTTCCATCTGAGGAATATTTATATACTTTTGTTCACAAAACATATACTCTACAATGGTTTTATTAATAAAATATTATATTAATTAAGATAATAATAATAATAATAAATACAAATAAAATAGTATAATAAGTTTGTATAGTTGTTGTAAAAAAATAGACATATTTTATTTAAGAAGAAACCTAATATGATGTCTCACATATTATCACTCTTAGTTTTTAAATATTTTATGTAAAAATAACTATATTAAAAACATAAGAATTATTTTCGATATTTTTTAACAAAAAAATAATATATAATTAATTAATTTTCAATACAACATTATCACATATCTGTGTATATATATTTGCATATATACATGTACACTACTACTAATTAATCGCCAACAAACAAATTTTAATGTGTAAAAGAAAAAACAAAAGTAATAATAATAAGTAGAAAACAAACCTTGCAAATGGACATGAAATCGAAGTCAGTTTTACGATCTCCGAGTCCAATATCCGGCGACTCCTCGCCAAACTCTTTTGCAACCGCAAGACGCTTCCACTTTCCGACGAGGACGCCAGGCTTCTTCACGAATCCGGTAGCCTTCTTCGTCTTCGGATTCACTTCGATCTCCGTTCCCAGCACCTTGTCTCCACCAAGAAAGTCCTTCACGAACGGCTCCACCATCACCGTTGGATTCGCCGTCACCACGACCTTCCTCTTGCACCGGTCGAACATCTCGAAGCTCTCCTTTCTCACGTCCGCAGCATAAAACCTACACGCATGCACACACGTAAGAACACAACACGATGGAACTTCGTGTGAAGAGAAGCAGAGAATGCGAGCAAATGAGTGACTGAGTTTGTTACCTAGGGAGGACCGCACGTGAGACGAGTTCGATGTCACGGATCTTGAGTCCGGAGTAGGAGATGTAGATGAGGATCTGGATGCCGAGGGATTCGGATATGAAGAGGTACGCGAAGATGATGAGCGGAACGGCGAGGAGGAGGATGAAGCCGCGGAGGAGGCTGCCGGCCTCGACGGCGACCATCATGAAGTACGGGAATGAACTGCGGGAGATGAGGAGCGTGCCGTCGAGGTCAGCGGCAACGGACTCCGGCGGCGACGACTTGGTCCCGTTGCATTCTGTTATCGACGGGAAGTTTCGTCTTGCTGTCGCCATTTTCGTTACGCGTGACAGCTGTGAATGAATATTGCAGTTGCAGAGAGAACGATGACGAAGAGTGGGTAACGCTGAGTTTTAAATGTTGATTTTGCAGCGTTGAATTACGAATATATCCTTGAGTATATCTTATATTAATCACTTGTTAAAAAAGACGAATTAAATGTATTTACATTTTTCTAATTTAAAATATAATTCAACTTATTGAATATGATACCTAAAAAATTATAAGAAAAAAACTGTTTCATATACTAAATACATGTATTTTTTTCATAGATTATAAATTTAATATCGAGTGCTTACAAAATCTTATCATTAAATTATATTGACATAATTAAAACTAAAACTTTTCATCTTAATATTTTTTTCCTCTTCAAAGTATTTCTTTAATTAATAAGTAAAACAAAAAGTTTATTTTACATATACATTACAAAGTTTACAGTGTAGTCCTCACGTTTATGGTAAATTTTTTAAAAATAAATAACTATTTCATTGTTATGTTTTAAATGATTTAAACGAAAGTATTTTAATTTATGAAATGTAGTTGAAGTAGCTCCTGTGTTGTGATGGGGACACAAAAGTAATATAGTATAAATTGTGGTTCGTGTTGGATGACCAGCCAAATCTTTATTACGTTCCATCATTAGTTGGTCGGTTTCAACTGAAAATCGTTGTTTCATCTTGCTTTTGTCAAATACCATATCCTAATTTCATGTCACAATAAGCAAATAAGAATAATAAATTAAATGAAAAAGTAGTATTTGCATATTTCACAATTTAAAGTAACATAATATTTTCATACACCTTCAATAAGTTTCACATCGCTTAGAAATTCAGATTAAGCGATTCATATTTCTCTCTATCTTATATTTCTTAAAGATAAAATCGTGACGAAACTCAAATACTCTAAAATGAACAAACATACCATAAGAGATAAACGCATTGCAAGAGGAGAACTATTTACATATCCGTTTACTGTTTTCTTCTATTATACAAATATTTGTTTTAGAAAAATTATTTATTTATTTTTGGTGATTTTCTTAAACAACAGGTATTCCTGATGAATTGACTTTTTTTTACACATATATTATCCGACTTTTATCTTTATAGACATTATTTAAGAAAAATATAAATTAAATTCTTAAAAACATGTTAGTATATGTACTATAATTTTAACTATTAAACTTTGTTTCTCTGAATATATATTTTCTTTGTTTTTACTCTAAGATATTGGGTTTCTCATATTTTCTTCAACCAGAAGCTGCTGCAATTTAAAAGATGATCATGTGTTAATATAATTGGAACCTTGTTTTTGAATAAAGTGTTTTTTTTCCTAATATATAAAAATTACTCTTTTACTTCATAACTTGCATAGGGTTCCTTTAAAAATTAAAACACAAGAGAATGGTTAAGTATAAAAAAAATACAGTGGTGTGTACCAAATAAACCACCCATGTGAAGATAAACGTACATGTATAAAATATTAAATATTATAGGGTCACTATGAGGGAATGGTAAGATAGAATTGAAATTTTGTTAGTTGGAGTAGTTGAAGTCTTCATGAACGTGTCAAGATAATGCAAAACATTAAACATTTTTTTTTTATTTCACACCTTTTTGAAGATTTCTCACCATGTTTACTTCTCCCACACAAGGAAGAAAACATCTACGTCAATGTCACAATAGTTTGAGTTGTTTTTTATGAACTAGATGACCCAATTTAGCACAACATTGTCTTAATTTAATTAAACTTAACGTACTCTTATGTGAATTTGGTTTGAAAATTTTTTATAGACTAACTCAAGTTTGTTAGTTTGTTGTATAAATTAATTTTGTGTTTTAGCAACATTATAATTTTGTGTTTTAACAAAATCAAAGTTATTGTGCATGAAAATATATACATAAAAAAATTAGACTATTAATATATTGTTATTAATTTTCTTCGATACACATTGGTCGTTGAAGAACTTGAAAATTTGAGAAGAATAATAGGTTGTTTTGGGTGGTGCATCTATCTACCAACCAGAATGGTAAAGTGCGTGGAATAATTAACTTCAATCTTAAATGCCATATCTAACTTTGAATGCAAACAAGATGAAATTCAACCCTATCTATTACGTCCTTTATATATATATATATATATATATATATATATATATATTCTATAATACATACCATAATATATATTTAAGAGTTAAATATGTTTTTAATTTTCAATCATTGAATCGAAATTGTAATTTATTTATATCTCAAAATTTAATGTTTTCAAATTTTATATATTAATAAATATTGTTCTTATAATCTAACTATATTATTTTTTATTTTTTTACTTGTTAAATGCATTTTAAGATGATTTCTTAATTGTTTACACCATTTCAATACCTTTCGATATAAATGTAAGTCTATTGTTTAGTAGACTAAAAAATTAATATTGTTGATTAAATATATTATATTTATTTATTTTAGAATTTAAAAATGAAAATGTATTAAAATTTGAAGTAAAGACATATTTCAATTTCTCAAAAGATACAGACAATATAGCTCTAACTTTAGACGTGATAAACAAAATTAAATAGACTACAAATCATTAATTCAATAGTACTACTATTAATACGCACAAAATTATTTTCTATTACTTTATGGCTATAATACAAACATTTTTTAGCCAGAATTATTGTTTAATCGAGTTAAATCTATTTAATTATTGGTATCTCTTTCGCTTGAAAAAGTTTTAATTGTAAATATTAAGAAAATATTTCAATATATATGAATAAAAGAGGTGATATATTATAAATTATCCAGTGACGTAAGATATATTTAATGCTATTTGGAAAAGAAAAAACATGTAATGAGACATATTCATTGATGGCATGCAACAAGTTCCTGTGTTGTAGCCGAATAATTAATGGCCGAATAAGAGGATATAAAATACTAAATTTTTCGTTTAAAAAATACTAAATACTAAATACAAATTCAATTAATGTTTGACTATTTTTAGTGGTGCTTTAATATTTACGCGTGAAATATGAAGTGATAGCACATGGTATGGTAGAAGAAGAACACTGGTTTGTTCGAATGAATATAAAATGCACTTGATAATGTGGACGTTACACTATGTTTAATTTTTCACATATCTATAGTATATGAATACAAATTGGTAGAAATATAACTATTTTATATAGAATATAAATATCACCAATCGATTAATATAGATCTTTTAACTTAATATATTAACTTTTTTTATTTAAGTAATTAAATAGTACTTGTAAACTTAGATTTCATACTTTATTTAGATTATAAAAACAAAATAGAAGAACGCTAATGGAATATTTTAACTTTGCATGATCCTTTTATTATATTACTTAATATAATAAAATATAATTTGATATTACATATATTATATATTACTAATTATTTTATTTTTATGTATTGTAGATATTATACATTATTATTTATTTTTCTTTTATTATTCAGTTTGTTAGAAAATTTTTATTATATATAATATTCTCTTATACGTAAAATTCATCTTAATTCAATAAATTATATTTTCTTTGCATTAGGGTATTCTAGTGCAGTTTATTAGGTTTATTGATAAATATATAATTATATGCTCAAGATATTGAGTTAATACGAGGAGGTGTTTTGGAGATTTTATATTGTTCAAAGATAAGACAAAAATTATAATGTATAATGAGTACAAACATCACTTTATAAGTTGATTTTGTAAGATTGGATTAAATGTAAAGTCTACTTCTTGATACGGCATCAAAAGTGGATTTTTTCACTTTCATCCTAATATTTCTTTTGTTCACTTATGTCATAGATGAAAAGTCCATTATGTTGATTGCTCCTAATTGTACGATTATGCCTACTTTAGATGTTAATCCTTTTTATGCTATTTATATCAATCCTTTATTTAGAGGTAGATGAGTCATGGATTCAAGTGTTAGTATTCGTGTTACTCATTTTTGGTAATTTTCAATCTTACATGTATGTCAGAAATAAAAGTATTGTATTATTCAATAATTCTGTTATTCCTGTAGTAGTCACTGACATTGTTCAATTCGAATTTGTTGTTTGTTTGTGCTTGTTTGATAGTGTTCATCACCTTTCCTAAAAATAACTTCTTATTTTTATTTTTTATCTTGAAGATGCTTCCCTATATTAAGATATTAAATGTCTTATTGAAAGATTGTAGTGTTGTCTCCTTCATCTTTTCTCACATAATGATTGTAATTCTTTTTCCTTTAATTTTAGTACAAATACTATTTTTTTCTTTTCAAATATTGATCCTTGTAATCATGCTTCTACTTGACATTCTAGATTTGAACATGTCTTTGATAAAGTCCTTAAACTTTTAAGTAATTAAATTATTATTTATATTCTACATATTTTTTCTACTTCTGATTCTTAAGTTTGTTCTCTTGCTATGACTTAAAAGATTATCATCCACTTTACTCAATAAGGTGTCTCAATCATTATCTATTACATCGTGACACTAGATTCTTATGATAAACCTACTTATAAACTTTTTTTTTTCTAACCTTGAATGATGAGTGTAGTTCTTTTGCTTGGATATTTCTTTTATCACACACAAATATGAAACTACTGATATCATAAAACATTTTTATTTCAAATGATTTTATATTAGTTTGAACCTAATGTTAATGTCAAAACAATGCATTCTACACCAATTTCTTTATGTGGATAGATCTCAATGAAACTCAATAGTTGAGAGAGCATATCAACATATATTGAATGTATCTTAAGTTTTATTCTTTTATACCAAGTTGTCAATCCAATTTTGTCTGAGGTATGAAATAATTTAGTTTACTGTATTTAAGTTTTTTTCAAAATCTTTCAGAAATTTACACTCATGAATAATAAGTGTAGGAAAATTCGAAATTTTCAATATTTCCATTACTTTTATCCAATGATATACGAATATGATACATGTATTAAATACGACACATATCTGATACGTCGATACATTTATTTTGAAAATAATAAGACACAATATATAATATATGCATATTAAAAAATGTATAATAATTCTTAAAAACATGATAAATATATGACTATTATTGTGTGAATGTAGATTAAAATAACATACATCAAAGTTGTCAACATAAAAAATTATAAATTTTTGTCAATCATAAAACTACTACTGCTTTATAGATTAGATATTTCATTAATAAGTATCGGTAAATATCCTAAAGTATCGGACACAAGTATGCAATTCAAATTGAAGTATTGGTACATCATAGCTTTTATCAATTCATACCTAAGTATATTCTCAAACTTTATACCCTTCATCCTCTTCTCTATGTGATAAATAAAAGGTAGAATATTTTTCAGTCTTAAAACTTAAAAGCTTATTATCCTACTATCATATTCCCTTGTTTCAATTGCATAAACTATTTGTTTTCTCTCTGATATCATTATGAAAATATTTGTATACAAATTTTGTTTTAAACACTTTCCAATTAATGGTTATTCTTCCTCCTTTTAGTAATCTTCTAAATTCAACCTCTCCTAACAACGTAATTTACCTTTTTGTTGTTAGAATAATTCATAACTCAAAATAGTTGTTTGGATTATAACCTTCGAAAACTGTCGAGGCTTGTTTCTCCTAAATTCAACTAAACCTTATGACTCAATGGTTCATTCAAGTCTTTGGTTCCTTGATAAAGTAGCAACCATGTCTTTGGTATCTTGTAATGCTTTAATAAATTCATCGTTTTTCTTATCATTTTCCATTTGGAAGTACATAAGTTACTAATAAAAATAAAAATCTCATGATGAACACATTTCACAATTTTCTCATAAAATATTGCTCTCATAGAATCCAATTGATATCCTTTAAATATGACACAATTTATTTTTCTATTTAATACTAATAAAAGAGAGATATAAACTTAAGAATTTATATTTATATATATATATATATATATATATATATATATATATATATATATATATATATATATATATATATATATATATATATATATATATATTACACTTTATTAATTTGTTTTAAGTTCTTCTTATTCCTTAGAGAAAGAGAAGGAATTTCGTTTATCTATTATTCCCTCCTTTACTAATATTATTATGTATCCTTATATAATTGTCGAGAACACAATAATAAGAGAGTTAACATATAAAGTGAGAGACGTGTAAAAAGTGACTATAATTATTTTTTCTAGTATAACATGGGCATCCATGACTAAACCAAGGACAAGAATTGAAAGACTCGCCCCTTGAAATGTTATGGAATTGTCGGTAGTATTTATTTTCCAACTTGTTTTGTTAAAAATTGTAATGATCACTATGTTTAAGTAATTTGGCACCTCCATTTATTTAAGTGATATTTAAAAAAATTATGCACAAATAGTATAACAGGGAAATGAGAACAAATATCATATAAAACCATATCATATTAAAATATTATACAAATACCTTTTTAAATCAACATATGTCATTTTATTTTACATTACCCACGTATCACTCACATAATTAACAAATACAAGCCATAATGAACAAACAATTTTAATAGTAATGACATGATCTTCAAATAACAAACACCATCCCATGAGTTCATAATCATTTACGTTTTGCTTTTAACATTTTTGTTTGTACAAAAACAAGATAGAATACTGCACACTGCAGGAAACACAATTGTTAAGCCAAGTTCATATTAGTGACCAAAACACATAGGAGTGAATTAACTTTTAGAAATAGGTCAAAGTGTCCATACATAAATATTTTCACATTCAAATCTTAATAACACAAAGCGCTGTGGAGAAAATCATTATAATGGAAGTCACATCAACAATCTTAAATAAAGACAATATATATTTGTTAATTTTGTATGCCTCATGCTTCAACAATACTATGTTAAATACATTGAGTAATTTCATTAAAATTTAAATCTAAATATGTTTCGAGCTCTTAGTTGATATATGCCAATGGATATACATGTCATGCTTAACTACCTTTATTAGATGTTCTGTTTTAGTACTACATCCTCTTTTTGTTCTTCAATGTGCATACCTTGTATTGTACAACAATTTTATGGTTGTCATACTTTTTTCATAGTGTTCTTTAAATATTGTTTCATTAGGTCATAATCGGAACATTGGCGTCCACCGGGGGACTGACAACTTCTCTTGCCCTCAATTGGGGGCTTGTTCCGCTATATTCAATAAATCTCACATCGCTTAGGAATCGAGGTTAAGCAAAGTTTAAATACTTCTATCTCCCTCTACCTTTTCAAGTATCTTTTAAGGACAAAACCGTAATAGAACTTAACCATCCAAAACGGACAATACCTCGAGAATATGGTGGTTGTTCCTAATGATGTCCGTCAGACAAATTTAAGTAGAAATCAAAACAAATATCAAAATAACCGTAAGTATTTACTTCTCATTAACTGTTAACATGGCCACATATGTATGACCTACCAACATATTTTCTAAGGCATGATTTTGATATTTATAAAATGACTTCAGAGTCCATCCTCTATCATTGTTCACCAGTTTTCTTCAAAATCTAAAGGAGTAATTACATTTTCTCAATCCAGTATAAGTTGTTTATACATTTTCGTGTATTGACTTGTTCATCTTTTTTGCAACCTAACCACATATATGTTTATATCCAATCTCACCGTACAATCCATTTATCCTATTCCAGTTAGTCATCATGTGTAAATAATAAGAGTTACCCAACTACATTTAAATATAACTATGTATAACTTCTCCTCTTTTGAAAAAAATAAAAAGAATATAAAAATATGTATTACCTTATATGTTGTAAACACGTTAATTTAACATCTTTTTAATTATTTAATTAATAATTAAATCATAATTGACAATTGATCATCCCCTTGTAATCATCCATACGGGAAAATATCAAATTTATTCAATAATTGATTCGAAAGTTTCTCTTTTTCTTTCAAATTATAATACATAAATACCAAGGGAATTATGCATCCTCTCTAAATACAATATGACATACAAAAAGAAAATTTATAATATATCAAGAAAATTTATAATATATCTTAAAACACATTGTTCGAAACATTTTAAAATTTACAAAAAGTAAGTTCAAAATTGCATGTTTCATAATGATTAGACATAACATTTACCTAATATGTAATATGTTATCTACAAGATATATACAACTCTTTTGTATCATCATCTTTTTCATCCTCTAGAATATAATTTTTTTAATTCAAATAATTACTTATTATAAAATAGTTATTTATTTCAGTTTTAGTTACTACTTTTTCAAATTTAAATAATTACTCAATATTATTTACACAATATTAATTATAATGTCTACAACTATATACACCTTTTATTTTTTACTACTTTTAAATTATAAATATTTAAAAAACCATACACACACATGCACTGTACTAATATAATTAATAACTATACTTTCTGAGTGGTCCATAATACTAATAATGGATACTTCTTTAATAATATAATTTGAAAAATGTAATTATATATAATTACAAATTATACCATTCAAAACAGTATTTTGTGTTTTACATCACACCATCTGTAAATACAAAAAATACATTCTGAAAAAACATTCAATAACTGCCAAACTTGTTTCAAAACATTCTGAAAAAACACTTATCCACACTTAGATATGTAATCCACCGTCAAAGAGGGAGAAGCTCTAATTAGTGTACAACAAAGAGGGGTACCATGTGTCTTTTTAAAAAACTTGAAGGTGCATAGAAAAATCATAGGGGTGCAGGAGGAAAGGGGATACTTCTCCTTCGTCATGGATCTCACACGACATCCCAAAACCAAACCTAATCGGGTTCAGTTGGGAACGGTGTCGTTTGCTTCTCCCTATCGTTCGTATTCACTTTGTCATTGACATTGACAACGATTCCAACTACAGACCACTAAAGTGAAAAATTTCTCAGTCACAAAAAATTTCTTAACTCCCTTTTTCTCCTTGTCTATATTTCTCTTTGTCTTGTCACTCTGCAAATCCATTTCCCAGGTACACACGGATTCATTCTTACATTTGATTTGAGCGTTTCATTCCCCTAAGTTTGTTCTAGAGAATTGTGGGTTTTCTTCAGAATGTGTTTTTTCTCAATAAAAAAACATGCTTTACACTCTTATGTTGTTCTGTTGTTGTCCCTTTAATTTGTTCTGCTTGGCTGTGAAATCTGTGTGAGGATTAGGAGGTTTCTGAAATAATAAAGTTGAGTTATTTCTCACCTCAGAAATGAGCTTGGGAATGCGCAGGACTGATTGTGGTACTATGGTGTGCTGGGATGTCCTGCACGCCCCGAAAAATATATTTTTGTTTTTTGATTTGCTTTGAAAAATAATGATGAAATCACTCAATATTTAGGCTAGTAATGTTTTAAAATAATAGAATTACAGTTGATTTATCCCTTGATTTTTTTAACTTCTTTTCTCTTTTTGGTTGTGAATTTAAAAGAATATTTGTTGGATAATGCCATGAAAGTAAGTGTTAGAGCTGGTTTGGTACTGGGTGTCATCAGTGAAGTGGGTTTATAAACAAGGTAAAGAAAAGCTTATACTTCTAATCTAGCATTTGTTGAGTTCTTTAAAGCAGGAACTAGCTATTTAGTTTTAAGTAGTTTGCTAGAGGGTATTCTGAGAAGTGAAAACCTTACTTGAGATTTGATGTTGATTTAAGAAAAATTACTCAATTCTAGACTATTACATGTTTATGGAATTAAACAATTGTATTTTGTATGCATTTGGTGTATCTGTACAAAGCTATGTTGTTGACTTACTTCGATTACAAAATTTTTAAGTACAAAATAAAGTTGGAGAAAGTCTATTATTTGCTTCAATTTATGTAGTCTTAACGTATACAGTATGCTAATGCTTGTATTTTGGCAATGCTTAATATTGGAATAGTATATTTGTCTGCCCTTCATTTCTATATTGTCAACTGCTGCAGTTATTGATTTCTTATCCATAACATTGCAGCTTTCATCTTGAATTTGAGACATCAATCTGGGCTTGTGCTATTTGGCAAGTTCACACCTATTTTACTTACTGGTTGACTTTTGTGATGGAGATCCGCGTAACACTGCCGAGTCTCCCATGGATCTTGTGCATTTGAATAATGTTGCTCGAGTAACAACATCCTGTTTGAAGAATTCCTTTGACAGGGGGAGATATTAGGTTGTTGTTTGGGTTTGTAGTTTATTTCTAAAATCAGGAGGTCCTTGCATTGTAAAAAACTTCAAGTGTCCCTGTTGCTTTTCAAATTGTTGGCAGATGTCAGAAACTGACTTGGCAGTTATTAAACCTGAGGTATGCTTTCTTGTGTATAAGGGAATATATATTTTTGGTTCAACCATTTAAGTTGTGGCTCAATGTTTCATTTGAGTTGTGCTGCTGCCTGTTTGCTTTTGGTTGAATTGTTAACCTATTCCTTTGACCTTTATTTATCAGCTATCTTCTGTACGATTTGTTAATCCATTTCTATTTTTCCTGTAATACTTAATACATTATTGAAATTACTCTATGTTCAATAATTTCAATAGGTTTTAGCAACTTAGTTTCTGTAGTCTATGTATGGATGCTGTAACGAAGCTTGTAACTTCATCAAAATAATCAATACAGAGGTTTTTTCTCTTTTAAGTTACTTTTTTCAAAACATACATGCCGTTTTTATAAGTTAACTGCCAATTTTTTCTCTACATAGCTGAATCCCAACACCCTCCATCATTGCATCTGGAATTATGTGTTTATTTGATATGAAATTTTGATTATGTGAATACAAGCTGCCTTTTAGTTTTCAGTTTTAATGAGTTGTTTTAGCATTTGAAATGACTCTGGTTTAGTTTTCTCCTCAATCTCTTTGACAATGGAGATTGTAAGGAAAGGGCTGCCGATTCAAAATTGAACAGCATGTGCATGCATCACCCATCAATTAAATAACGGAGTTTCAAGGGTGAATCCCTCTTTCGAGATGTTTTTTAAACTTCTTTGAAAGCATTAGTCTTGCATGTGGCTTATTCAATTCTGTGTGTTATCTTCTCTTTGAATCACTGAATTAACTTAGTTTGGGCTGATAGTCTCTTTAATAGGTTTTGTATTCCAATTTTCTATGATTTTTTAATGTTGAGTTGTGTGCTTTTCTTGTCTGGAGAATAAAAAATGGTATTTTTTAGTTTAATCAAGTGAAACTTCCCTAATAGTGAATCAAAACTTGGCATTGATTACTTTCTTAAGTTGAGACTGAATCTGATACCTGTTTTTGTATTTTCAGATGATGAAGCCTTATGTTTGGCTTCAAACTTCAGATGATTCAATCCAACAAGTGGAACAAGAAATTGCAATGTTTTGCCCACTTATATGTCAAGAAATAATACAAAAAGGCATGGGATCTTCCAAGAATTGTGCAATATGTCTTCCTCAACAAGTCAGTCCTGCCATGTTGAGCTTAATTCTTGATTATTGTCGTTTTCATCAAGTACCAGGCCGGTCAAACAAGGTTTGACTCCTTTTTTTCAATGCTCTTAGTTATTATGTATATACCTGACAAGACAATTCCCAGTCTGAACTATAAATGTGAAAAGTGTTTGACTTAGGGATTGTTCTTTTACATAGGAACGTAAATCTTATGATGAGAAATTTGTTAGGATAGACACAGAGAGGCTTTGTGAGTTGACGTCTGCTGCAGACAGCCTTCAGTTAAAACCATTAGTTGATCTAACCAGCCGTGCACTTGCTCGAATAATTGAAGGGAAGACGCCAGAGGAGATACGCGATATATTTCATTTGCCCGATGATCTTACAGAGGTGTCTGGTGCTTGTGAGAACTCTGTATGCCAATTATATCTTCTTGGATTTTCTGTTTTCATTTCTCACAGATTCTGTTGACCCAGGAAGAAAAGCTGGAGCCATTGAGAAATATAACTGCTGACCCAAGGATCAGGCTTTTGAACCGTTTGTATGCTAAAAAGAGAAAAGAATTAAAAGAGCGCGAAAGGTTAAAGGTGCCACCAAATTGTTTCTTTATCTTTAACACATTTTATGTCATGTTGTCAATGTCACTTGTGTCCCTTATTCCTTGGGTTAAATAAGTTGTTGGTACCTCCAAAATTGACCCATATCGGAGTGGTGTTTCAAAATTTTCAGTGTTTAGACCCAACATTTATTAAATATGTTAATTTGGTCCTAGCAGTTACGGTGTTACATTTGAATTAATGGTGTTAACATGTGAATTTTGGCAATGTCACTTGTCAATATACCTGCAAATATTTGATTAAGATGATTACACACCACCAACATTGTTAATTTTAAAGTAACAAAGCTGATGTCAGGACCAAATTGACATATTTATTAAATTTTAGGCATAAAAGTCGCTAGAAAACTTCGGAAGTACCGAAAACGTGTTTAACTCTATTCCTAAATTAGGTATTTGTGTTTGAACTTTTATTTCAGAACAGTGCTGATCAGTGTTGCCTGTGGTGTATTTGATTAACGTCCATAGTTTTATGAGATTGCATAATATCATTTTTGAAGCAAGGTAGCAATGTTGGAGAAATGTAAATTTATTTTGATAAAAGATTTTCATAAATATGAACAGAAAATTTATGGTTTAAAAACATTAGTGGTCCCTATGACTTTATCTTTGGGTGTTACTTCATCTAATATATTAAACATTGATTAAAATGGTGCATCATGTAGGGCAAGTTGTTTTGGCATATTGCTATAAGTTTGAACCGTAACCTAACTTTTGAAACTATAGACCTTAAGCTACACTTTTGAAGTATTGGGACTTAAAAGTTGTAGGAATAAAAGTTGTATTTAAACCCAAGATTATGAAGAGAAAGGACAATAAACTATCATCATCAACTAAACATAAAACAATGAAGAAAAAGGAAAATCTGTGCAGCGATGTTCAAACCGCACCACTTGCCTTATCTTGCCCTGTGCCTAGTGCTGTGCCATGTAAGCTTAAAATTTAAAAATATTGATGTTACTCTCCAAACAAATCCATAGAAGTGAGCATAGGTTGCATAGTGTGACAATTTTTTCCTCTACTAAAGCTGTGAAAGATGAGTAACATGTCATTTGTTTCTTTTATTTCAAAGATGCATCACCAATCATTGACAACACTGGTGCTTTTGTTCTTGCTTCAATTTTTTTATTCCTAAATTGTAGATAAGTTTGATATAAATAATCTGTTTTCATGTTTCAGAATGTTGAAGTTGAAGAAGAACATGTGGATGATCGTTCAGTTGATGACTTATTGTCTTTTATCAATGGAAATGATGGAGGTAAATTGAACATACTAATCCTCCTTATCTTTCTCTTCACTTCATGTATTTTGTCTATTACTTGATTAAATGGATACTTATCTCATTACTAATTGGTTTGGACCTCATTGGTCGTAAGAAGGCCCTTCTGAACCATTAGATGTGCTTATGAATTGGTTTGGGCCATTATCCAACTTGGCATACGTTTCTTCATGTTGACAATGTAATTCTGAATGATAGGATGCACAGATAAGTGTTAAGTATGGGTGGTCTGTGGTGTACGTAAATATGATGGCACCCTATTTGAGAATATCCAGGCAGCTTTTTTAGATGATAAATTATTGCTACTCCAACAAAATTTATGACAGGCAAGCTGAAGTAGTATTGGCAAGAAGACTGCTAATATCTGTCTCTTTTTCTGTATGAGCATGGCTAGCATTTTTTACCCTTCAACTAAATCTAATTTAAATTGATATAAGAAATACTTAAACATGGCTTCAAATTTTGACTTAAGTTTTTGAAATTGCTGTGAATATTGTTTTGGACTAATTTTAATCAGAAAAACAAATAAGTGAAGTTATCTATTGACAGAATTAACTTATTTCTTTATTGGTGTATTTTTTTATTTTCTTAGTGCCAAATTTCATTAAGTAGTGAAAATGCACATTTTGTAACATTTAGGACGAGAATTTTTTATGGTTTTTGGTATTTGTAGTTACTAATTGCTTTTTGAAATTATTTTGAGATGCTTTAAGGGAGGAATTATTTGAGAGCTATAGCCTTTTTATATTTTTCTTCAGTTCCCCTTTTGAATTTCTTACTGGAAGTGAAGAATTTTGTCACAGATCCCAAGGGAGTTAAAACTTCAAAGAATAAAAAGAAGAACAGGAGGAAAAAAGAGCAACAGAAGAATTCTTCTCTGAAGGAGGCATCTGAAGTGAACAAGAAGGTTGTTTTGAAATGCTCTGCTATATAACCTACACATCATTAAATCATTTAGCACTATGTCAATTTTGAATGAAAAAGGTTATGGTCTCTGCTCACCAAAATGTTGAAGTGTTTATTTTATTGCCTTACAATAGGAGGTAAATGGTCATGATATCAGACACCAAAGTTCTGAAGCTGAGATAATTAGTGAGACCTCCTATTTACACTATGCAGAAGATGATGCTTTTACTTCTAAGCCTGAGTTTGATGATGGTGATATAGATGATGAGATTGATCCTGCTTTAAAGGAAAAAATTGACAGGTGGGATTATTTTCTGACTGATTGTTGTTTACTGTATTATTTTTAAAATCTATTGTATTTTTATGGGTGTTATTATAATCCCTGGCATATTTTCTGTTGCTCTTGCAAGTCAATATCTTTTATTCTGCCTAGTCATCCGCATTGCTGAATGTCTTATATGAACTACTGCATATACAGAGGACAGGGTTGCAGAGTGATTGAACTTTTTCCTTATCTCTTTTTGGGTTTTCAAGAAATCTAATAGGAAGAAGCTCAATTTAGAATGAGTGGGCTTCAGGAACCACTGGCCCATGAAGGTAGTAAGACACGATGGGAAAAAGTGTATATGAGAAAGAAGAATCGAATGGTTGAGGTGGCATGACTTAAGGGTAGAGCAGTTGGAGGAGAGAGAAAAGAACATTTTGGTGAGAAAAAAATGAATTGTGGAGGGGGAGTGGAGATCCTATTTGTATTCTGTTGGTTGTTCTAGAGGAGCATAGCTTTGGGCAGTTGGATTTGTTATCCTATTGTATTTTGCTTTCATTAATAAAAATAATACATGCATCAGTGTTTACTTCATTTCTTTCTACTTCTTGCTTTTGAGGTGCAGATCTTTAATATAGGCTACATCGAAAAGGGACATGTCAAAAATAACATTGATTTCCTTACCTCCGGTTACCTCATCAACGGATAAAAGAATTGGTGTCGTTGATCCAGAAAAAAGCAAGAGTATAGATGTTGTATTTAATATGCAAGGTAGAGAACAACTTGACCATGAAGTTACTAGAGCATTTCACTCTTCTTAGGGTTGCCATTTCATTTAGCAAGAAATCCTTGCTATAAAGAAAGCATTTTCTATGCTGCCAACAATTATCTTAGTGATTACAAACCTTCCAGCTATAGTAAATGGGGGACATTACTTCAAAATGAGAGGAATCATGTAGAGAAATTGTTACATCCAGTTAAAAATTCAAGGAGCCAAAACATTGCTAGTGATGAATGGAGTTATTCTAAGAAAAGATCCCTTATTAATTTCATGGCTGTCATGGAGAACGGACAAATGTTTCTATAAGTTATAGACTGTTCAAATTAGGTAAAAGACAGATGGTGAAGCTTTTTGTTAAGTAGCAGGTTTAATGATTGAAGCTCACTTTCAATCTATTTATCGAACTCCATGTGTATTTCATACACTAAATGTTACTTTGAAGAACATATGTGCAGCTAAGAATTAAAAAGAAAATAATTTGGTTTACCCATATGATAATTGGTGGGATAAGGTGGATCACATACATTCTTTTCTATGATGTTTGTCGAAGAACTAATATGGAAGCGTCTTCTCTTCACCCAATGTATGAAATGTGAGATTCAATGAATGAAAAGGTGAAGAGAGCCATATATGATTATGAGAGGAAGGAAGAAAGTGAATGTTCAACCTTTTATGCAGTGGTTAATTCTACATTATTTGATTGATAATCTAAGAGTGGCCCGTCATTGCTTAGATTATTCTTTAAATCCAAGGTGATTAACTTTTATTTATACGTATTGTTTTAGGATTACATAATGGATGATATTTGATATGCTATATATGTATATATATATATATATTAATTGTAGGTATTATAGTCATCTATGGCTAAGTGAAGATTGTAATTGAGTTCCTCCACATCGAGACATTGAATTTGCTAAACGTTTTAAGACATTATTTCTCGATATGGATGCAAGAGACGAGTTAATATAGAGTTTGTTAACTTATCATATGGAAGAGAATTTTTAGATGATATTGATTCATTGAGTGATAGGGGTAACATGAATCCGAAAACAAGGTAGCTAGCTCATGGTATTAGTGCTTCTATACTTCAAAATATTGCCCTTTAGTTACTTGCACAACCTTGTTCATCTTCATGCTATGAAAGAAATTAGAGTACTTATTCATTTATCCATTCTCTCAAGAGAAACATGATGGTATCACATAGAGTGGACGATTTGGTAGTTCTTCAACTTCTTTGAAGGAATACTTCACAATTTATCAAAAGGAAACAAAATTGTGGATATAGGCAGATATGATTTGGGTTCATTTGATGATTACGCAATTCTTGAAGTTGCTAATTGTCTTTAGATGAACCTAAGCTAGAGGGTGTCTTTTTCAATGATGACAAAAGGCTGAAATGTCTTAAATAAATGAGACCCTCTTTTCACATTTTGGATTTTAGACGAATGAATTGTATCCTTTTCTGTTTTAGGCAACAACGTGTTCAAAATATTATGTTTGACCGGGTTTTTCTTAGATGATTTTGAATGTATTAAATAATTCATAATGATGATTAGTATGCGTGGGTATCTATGTATGCATGTGTATACATATGTGTATGTATACCTGTGCTGTCGTGACCTTCATTTGGGAGATCACAGGTAATGCTGTGTTGTGTTCATGTCTGTGTTTGTGCTTCATTCATAGCTGGTTACCCAAACTAATGGACTTCGAAGTCGAGGTAAATTATAAACCAGGTCTAGAATATAAAGTAGCGGATGCTCTCTCTACCATTCATCACTGAGCTTAATACCATTTCCATTAGTCTGTGTTGAGTTGATTTCCGAAACTAAGGGATGAGGTATAGAACATCCTAGGTTGGTTTGCATCTGCAATGAGATACAACCCTATCCAACTTCCATGGTGAATTATGTTTGGTGTGAGGGTTGATTGTTTTTAACGGGTGTTTCATGTTGTCCCCCCCTTCTGTTTGGATTTCTATGTTAACTAAATTTTATGATTCAGTAACAAGAGGGCAAAGGCGTTGCTTTACTGAGACGCAGCTCTTAGTCAATTGAAATTTCATTTGCAGCATGCCTAGCAAACTATTGTATGCAAGTCAGTCCCCAAAGGCAGCAATCATTTGTTCGCCATAACTGTTCCGAGCTATTCCCAAACTACTCTGGCCTCTTCCAGATGGTATCCGGCATTGGAAATGTGGCCTATAAGTTACAGTTACATTCATCAGCTCGAATTCATCCCATATTCCATGTTTCTCAGCTTAAAAAGTCCTTGAAGAGTGGTTTTTGCTGACTTTTCTTCAATCCCAACGAGTTGAGTTGGTGAAGTGGAACCTGCCACCCCTGAGGCTATTTTAGCAACTAGAGAGATTTGAAGCCATGGTTCCACAGTGGTGGAATGTCTGATCTTTTGGCAGTCCCTGCCAGTGGAAGAAGCATCAAGGGAGCTTGCTACTTCCATTCAAAATAAATTTTCCACATTCTTCCTTGAGGACAAGGCATATTTTAGAAAGGGTGGGAGAAGTCTTTTGGAGAGATAGTTAGAGGATAAGAATTCTGTTACAGGGGGCAAATGATTGATTGGAGTCCAAAGATCTTCTGTGACTTGGGGGAGCCGTGCTCCTATTCATCTTTGTATTTTCCTTTTCTTTTTGAATACAAATGAGACCACCTCTGTTAGGAATTTCATAAGAGAGTGAAACCTATGATTTCTGAACGCTGAAGTCCTATTGCCAATGTTTATGACACTCTTTATATTTACCTTCCATGTTTTCTTAACATTCCATTTTAGTAACCTACGATATCTCTTTAATGTAAAGAGATGTTCGTATGGTTGTTACAATGGAGTGCTTTTAAGATGATGACATGTGCACACTAAAATTTATCTGCATTGTATCATTTGATGCAGGGAAGTGGAAGATTTTGCCCGAAGATTAAATTCTGACTGGCCAGAAAGAATGCAAGAACTTTTATCATCAGGTCAAGAACGAAAGACGGTGCTTTTCACTGCAGATGGTTTTATAAGGCGACATGCTTGTATGATTTCACCCTTTATTACAGTATTTTCTCTGATCCACCATATTTCCGAGCTGAACTTCAAAAATAATTTGTGCTAAAACATTTTCCTTTATTTTCCCTTTCTCCACTTCTATTTAGTTGCTTAGAAACTTGGGTCATTTATATGTATTTTGCGTCTTCAGCTCTCTATTTCCCTTTCGTTTTGAACTTCACTCTTGTTTCTTTTTGAATATTCTGCAATTTTTGTTAGTGTTGGTGGCATGATTTTAGTTTTATAGTTTCACTGTTTTCAAATATTTATTTTCTTGTTCAAGCACAATTCATATACTTGGTGATGCTTCTTTTTCTTTTAGCTAATCGTTGTGGTGCTGGGTCTCAATTGCATTAGGCCATATTCTATCAATTAATAAATCTTGATATCAACTTTTGAGAGTTTAATAGTTTTTGAATGTTGTTTTTATATGAATTGTGCTTGAATTCATTCAGTGTTTGTGAATAGGGCTTTGCTAATGATTAAGAAATCAATAAATAAAAAGCTTGTTAGAAATCACTGCCAGGATGCATTGCTAAGTGATACATTTAATGTTGTAATTTCTTTAAAAAAATCACTTTTCAAGATAGTTTCTTTCCTTTTTGAAAGAAAAAGAAAATTTACCCGTAATTCATTCCTTTTTTCATTTCTCGTGTGCTTATTCACAACTGACTAAATCTCTTTCCCTCTTCAGGACTGGACTTAGAATGGAATATGGAAATGAATCCTTCCCAGAGGCTTCAACAATTTTGAGAGATGCTGGCAAGCGCAAGAAAAGTTTTGCATGTCAGTTCCTTTTTTCATTTCCTTTGTTTTATTCTATTCTTTGCAGTTCATTTTTGGTGGTAATTTTATTCTGGGGACTCTCTTGTACTTTGTCAAATAAAAATAATAGTTTGTATGGAATGGTATATCTTTATTGTTGAGCCTTCGCAGTTTTGTACTTTTAATTTGTAATACATTGATTTTCTGTCAAGACATTTTTGGTGTGGATAAGAGCTAATCTTAACTTCATTTCGAGTAAAATTCACTTACATGAAATTCGGTTTAGCAAGTCAACCATGTGATTTTTAAACTGTTGATTGTCATTAATGTATTCTTCTCTTACATTTTCTTCTTATAAGAATTAAATGAAAATTTAAATGAAAATTTATATTTAATGCTTTGAAACTGTGAAAAAACATTTAAAACTTTTTATCTAGTGAGTAAGAAAATATTGAAATATGATTTATTATTAATGTTTCAAATACCTTGTAAATAATGCAATGTTTGGGACAGGAAAAGATAAGAAACATGAAATATTATAAAGTTACTCATAATCAATCTCATTTAACAATGGATCTAGTTTTACTTTCCTTGATTATGTAGTTGTCCATTTTGTTATCTATGTGTTGTTACAGTCATTGAACACTACTTAATTGAAATAAGACAGTAAATTTGTTAATACTTTGACATAATTGAACTATTTGGCCATTGTGTTTGTTTTTAGTTTTTATTTGTGACTATACTCTTCTGCATGTAGATTTGTTATCAATTTTATTGAACAAGAAAGCTTGAAGTAACCAAATCCTTTATCTTTGTTCATGACATACAAATGGCAACTGATTCTTCAACATGCATCCTCATCTTCATGGACAGAATACCCTTATCCAGATTGACTTCTCCCTACATCTCCACACTGCTTAATATCAACACTAAGACCTACCTTTGTGCCATCTTAAAGTTTTACCGTTCACAAGATTCTTTTTAAGAGTTGTGGGTTGAAGATGTATGTATGTTGTAGTTAGTTTTTTAGTTTCAATATGAAATATGTTTACAGATTGTCTGGAATAGGGTTTTTAGAAGAATTTCATTAATATGTCTTCTTTCACAATTGCTTCCTACCTTCCCTATTTTCTCGATATAATTTCTCACCCCTTGTTGAACAAAGAAAACCTTACATCTCAACTACCATCTGAACTATATCAAAAGTTCATCGACTGGACAAATGTATTTCAGGAAGATAATTTCACAAAGCATAATTTTTAGTTATTTTAGATTGATTATATATTTTTTATCAAAAAATAATATTTTCAAAATAATTTTAAATATATTTTACAGTGTTGGGTATTTATACAAATTTTCTTGGGTCACTCATGTAATGAACATTCACTCATCTGCTCACTCATGCAAAGCAGCTTCATATACCTCTTTCATTTTGCACATTCATAAATTTTTTATTTCAGTTTTACAATTTGAAATATAAATTTTATATTTCAAAATGTCTAATTCAGAATATATTTTTTCATTTATATTTTAGAATTGGAATGTATAATCTAATATATAATTTTTTATATTTTAAAATACACAATTCAAAATAAATAAAAAAATTGTAATTGAGATTTTACAATACAAAAATTATATTAAATGGCATGTTTTAGAGTATAAAATTTTATGGGTGTGGATCAAAATTATGGAGGTGCGGGAAGAAATGATTCCTGTGTGGACCCACATTTTACATAATAAAATATATTGTAAATTATGTCTCAGATTCAGAATTATCTCGTTTTGGATTTTCTAATTCAGAATTATGTCTCATATTCAGAATCTTATATTCTTGTTTTATGACATGTAATCTTGTTTTAGATTAAGTAATTTTATATTAGATTACGAAACTACAAATATTATTTTGGATTACGTAATTTGATCCAGAACCATTTTTTGGATTATGAAATTCTATGTTACATTATGCTATTTGAATATTCGAAGTATACTGTAATAGAGGTGTTTTAACTACCATTTTAGATTATAGGATAGAGGAAAGTACGGAGGAGAAAGAAGAAAAACCTGCAAAAATAATAATCAGATAGAATCCAAACATTTCAAAATATCCTTTTTTAGACTGTTTATGGAAAGTGTAATTCAAAGGTTTATTTTTTTAATAAACTCTATATTTCGTTTTCTGACAACTTCTTGTTATTATATTATAACTATGGCAAGAAAATTTGAAGTGAAATAAGCATTTAAATATTTTTAGGTTTGATTAAGATTTATAACAATTAAGTTTTCATAGATTTCTTCCTGCACCTCCATAGGTCTGTGAAAGCACTTATTTGCCCTCTTCTCCCTTCCTCTCTCTTCCACCGAGGCTCCTCTCTTTAAGGAGCCATTGGAATGTCAATAAATCAATTAGGTTATATATTATGGGATCTTACTGACAATTAGATTTAAATTCAAATAAACAATTACCAAAATCTTGAATTTAGAGATTACAATTATAAGTTAATGAGATTGTTTATGAACTGAATTTAACTTAACTAAATTCAACTCAGAAACTGAGTTTAGTTGATTAAATTACTGTCTTCTGCTATTGTTCTGAGAATACAATTTTCAAAGTATTATGTAACATGTCTTAAACTTTACTTAAAATTGTACTAATTTAACTTTCATAACTGGCACGTCTTCATCTAGCCAACTTTTCATGCAAGAACTGGCATATACAAAACACCAAAGACTAGACAGATCAATGTCTTTCCTCTTCATCTCGAGAGATTTAAGGAAATTGGTAACATGAAAAATCTTACAGGAACAAAAATTTAGCTAACTTCAACTTCAAATCCCATACGATACAACATTAACAATAGTAATGATGATAATAATACAACAAAGTTATGCTTATATAGTAGACAGCAGCTTCTCAGTGTTAGCAGCCTTTCCAACAGTGCCTCCCCTCTTGGATCGGAATTTTCTATGCATGTATCTTTGCTTCTTGACATTTTGGTTGGCAAAGGCATGGTTTTGTTCAGACCCTCATGGATTCTCCATCTGCTATCTCACAAAAAATAAGGTTACAGTACACAGATTCATGGTCCTCTTCAATATCAGAACAATTGGGTGATATCTCTCAGGAGGATTTAAGTGCATGCTATCATACCATTTGGCTGAAATTGTTACAACAAAGTTACACAATGTCCTAGGAGTTTCTACCACTCTCCTATATATTAATATACCAAGTAGGATACAAGCCTGCTGCTGTTCAATGGTGGCTGTTAGTTGATTGATTATCCTCTTGGATATGACAGCAAGGCCTTTCTGGTTCCCCTCTTGTCCATAAAATCTTCAGCTCACCTCTCTTTTTTCCCAATGACAAAAAGGTGCCTGCATTTGTGATTCCAGAATAAGGTTACAGAAAAATGGCCAGATCTTATCATGAAGTAACTAAATGTCTACTGAAGACAACAATCAAGTTTTATCTACGCAATGTTATTGCAGAATCGGTCATGTATCATAAATGGTGTGTACACAAGCGTATGACACTCGTACGATACGTATCGGTAAAGTGTCCAATTTGAAAAACATTTTTTTGTCACTGACATGATTTTGACCTAGTTCCAACACAATGTTAATAACATATATAATAATTTTCGAAAAAACCCTTGTAAACTTATTATATAAGTTTGTATTATGATTATAGAAATAAGAAACAAATCTAATATAATCGGTACTTTTCGCTTTTTGTATATTAGATAGATAAATTTAGATTCATTTTTGTATTAGTTGACCATGTGTTTAAATTATTATATTTAACTAATCCTGTCTATAGATGATTTTGAGTATGTAGGTACATAATGATCAAATATATAGATTTGTGTCCTATATTTTGGAGACTACACGTGTCAAAGTGTCCGTGTTTGTGTTGTGTCCAGTGTCTATTTCAGTATTCATGCTACATAAGGTCAGAATTCAATTCTCAATAAAATCATCTTTATTTCATTGTCCAACCCACATATGAAATTTTGCACTAAAATCAGATGAACAAGCAAGATAGGATAGATTGAATACATGGAACACAGGATGTGATTCAGCTTGGTTAAAGACCAAAGTTCATAGAAAGCCGCAAGCCCAGATAAAGGCAGAAGGTTGTGTGATAGGCCTTTTGCAGTCACCAAAAACTCAAATTATAACATGATTCCTTTTTCACTTAGTTTTGGCTCAAAAATGAAGTGATACTAATTGGCATGATTTAAGCAAAAGAACTTTAAAAGCTAATAGAATAGGTTGAAGTGTGACCAAGGAGCCATTTTTGTGGATGGAGAGGGAAGAATGAAATGTAAAAGACTGCAGACCAACATGCCATCATTGGATCTTGTACTTACCAAGTGTAAATGGAACTATATAAAGCAAAGCTGGCTGACCATGCCCATCCATCAAGTTCAAAGCCACATATGTGATGAGGAGACCTGCAGATCAAAATTTAAGGTATGATGAACAAAGCAAACAGTCACTTCCACATTTGAAGCTAAGAATATACAGAAGAAGCAAGCAAACAAATCCATAGTGAAATTCTTAATGTTGCAAAAGTGTTGTATCATAGCTTCTTTATAATTCCAATTAGTAACTTGAAAACATATTAGATTGAGGCACACTGCATGCATAGGCCTAGCAATGCACTATAATATGCAGTTGACTCAGAGACACATTCATCACCGATAGCATACTACACTCAAAGTCCGACATAGGAAAGGACACGTCAAGTTCTCTAAGAAAACACTTGTACATAAAAACAAAGTCATCACCGTCAAGAATTAAGTAGATATAAACCTTTTCTTTAAACCCTTTCACCTATTACGCTACCAACCAAAATCCATAGACATGCCTAAGTTAGAAGTTTGCAACTTGTTATTTTGTTTTTCATCAGAGAGAAAGCCAAAAGTTTTGTGAGTGTCACCATTAAAATTTCGTATGAACTCTTCTTTTGTTAACAGTTATCTAGAATTTTCCGTGGTTAAATTATTATAATACTATCAAAGAGTAGCCAAGTGTATTACAATATCAGTGGAATCTAGCATTACAGTTAACAGGTCTACATATTTTCACATTTTATTTGGAAAACTATTCCCAGAGAAAAACATTCTATACCTAAACCATAAGCAGTCATTGCCCACAAGAAGTATCCAGCACGAAGGTTCGTCTTTGCCAACCAATCATACCTGTAACATTAGTTATCAATAGAATAAGTTCCTGAAATTGTTACATAATAAAAGACCATTCTCCTTTTCATCTATCTAAATCACTTTTGCAGTGGAAATCATGTGCATTCTACAACAAAAAGGAATTCAGTAAAACAAGACGAGTAAAAGAGGTAAGTATAGTATGATGAACATAAGAATTCCATTTCAACCTTAGTGAAAATGCCACTATAAGTCCTGGTAAGATTATGTCCCCAAATCCAATGATACTGTAACCACCCCAAGGGTCAAATAGACGAGGTATCTTGAGAAGCATGGGAATGCCATCTTCTCCACTCTTATCACCACGAGCTACCTGTATAGAGAAAAGTTGTATTAATTTGAAGGGAAAGCAAAATGAAAATTGAAGCCAAAATCAAGCTTTGCAGAAAATGGTGGAGAGGGAGAGCTTTCTTTAAAAGACTGACCACTATCATCACACTCTCATGGAACCACCATTTAGAGACAAACACCCAGAAGATGTCATATAGGAATGCACAACTGAGAAGAACAGTCCCAACCTGATACAGAAAAAAGTTATGAAGTTGTTTTTGTTCATAGTTAAAGTTCAGCAGGATCCAGCAAAGCTATCTCTTAAAAATGCCCCATTTATGACTCCTATTCTTAAACTAAGAGTATCACAAACAAGTATATAAGGAGATGATACTTACAACCATTTTAAAAACCAAAAACAGTGGGAAGAAAACAGCAACAATGAATCATTACCTTTAGATTTGGTATGCGAACAATCTGAAGAACTGTAATTATCAATGTGATACCCTGAATGATAGATGGTAGACAAATAAATAAATATTAATGAGCCTCTTGATTTATAAATGCTTACAATCCTAAATGGCAGAACTTAAATTTCTATCCAAAACTACATTGAATGGGAACAAGTATTATCAAGAGAAATAAAATTTTTACCTAACAAAGGAAAAATATTGTTGTCACACAAAAATAAAAATCATGGCATTGGAAACTAACAGCAAGCAGAGTCATATCCAGAAATGTATCAAAGGGGGGTGAGTTTTTTCATCCAGTTACTTAAATGTCTTTCTTGCTTTTAATAAATAATGAGGTTTGAAAAAATATTTACCATTAATATTTTGTGTAAACCTATAGAATCAGAACGAAATTAAGCAACTATCACCTCAACATCCTATATGTGTGTGTGTGTTAAAGGGTACTGAGAGTGGGAGACCATGGTGCATTTTGATGACTAGTGACAGCCAAATTTCATATATAAAAAGCAGAGATTAGGAAATTGATATTGTTCTTCACATCTTTTTCATTGACCAATAGCAAAAGAATGTACTCCTTGTACTCAGTTCATGACTCCATACTAGCAAATAGTGTTAATGTAATAAATAATTATAATTGGATCCATATCATATATTAACCAAAACAATACAATTCAAGAGACAAATGCGGTATCCTACAGTCATTGTTATAGTCACAGCTGCAACCTAAGGAAAAGTACTGGATTTCATGCTAGTTTAAGAATATTTTCAGTTTTATACTAGTGATGTTCCAATGTCAGAAAACAATATCTAAGAAATGCAGCAAGCGGATTTTTTATGATTGTGTCATAATTTTCTTTATTTTAACAATTAATCAGAAATGCCAACCAGTTAGTCCAAAACACTAGAAAATGTAAAGAAAGAATTTAACCAGGAAACGAAGTAAATAGATCTTTTTATAGGCAAAAAGTGATAAAGCTATTCTTACAAGGATATCCTGACCGATCCAAGCCCATGAATCATGGCGACAAACCGCCCAAACCACAGCAAACACTATGCAGAATGGAGTAACAGCAAGTGTCAGATATGAGATAGCTCCAAAGAAGGGTATCTTCACAAATGTCTGGGCAGGTTGGCGAAACCATCTAAAACTATAAGCATTGTACAGTCAATTCATTGCCATAACTAAAGAATGTAATAGAATGAAAATGAACCATGTTCTCTACAGCCACAAGCTTTAAACTAAGCTAATTTCTTTTTCGGACAATATTGATTTATGATAATGTTGATACTAAAAGAAAGCAGAAAATCCTTGCTGATTCAAAAATTACATAAAATACATCTTTGAGCAATGTTCTCAGTCAGAGCTGTATGTCTGTCTTGCTACATTTGGTTAAGAAAATCAGTTCTTAACACTTCAATGCTAATACTTTTCAGGAAATAGGTATACGGAAAAAGACTTGCTGGCTATGTCAATCTATTCTTACTCTTATTTGCCACCAGTTATACAAACAATAATCACACCAATTAATCACAATTTAACAACACAAATACGGTATGCTCCACATCATGATCTTTGGGCCATAACATCTGTAGTTATATCCTCTTTCAGTTATGTTGAAAATGCTGATTACTAGAAGTACAACATATGTATAACCCAACAGGTCAATCACAAATCCAACCAAAGAAAAATCGGCAGATTGTGGATAAAAGACTTACCATGATAATAGGGCCACCAAACAAGTTTGCAGTCCCTGAAAGCACATGAAGAATACAACGATTTAGCTTGTTTGACAGCTAAACAATCATGCTGTTATTGCAGCACCATACTTTAACTCCAAGTAATAATTAAAGCAAAAATTACTAAAAATTCACGAGTGAAAAAATATTTTGGTTCTAATCTACATAACAAAAGTAATAATGTCCACCAATCTAAGGGAATTCATGATTAACTGTACATCATATTGTGTAGTTGTCAATGTTATATAACCTATTTAGGACTCAATATAACCACAACCAGGGACACTTTTTTGTCTCAGCTTGAAGATCTAGGATTTGACTTAATCATAGTAGCCTTAGAAATTTGGATTGCGAAGGTGGGCCATATTAAACTAGAGAATTCAAACAACTATTTTCATCCCTGATCCATCTTTTTCAAGTTGGGATTCGTTTGCATCCAATGATGACAAGTTTGAAAGCTTGAATTCAATCACACAAAGGTAGAAGTAAATGTTGGGATATTGAGGTTCTAAACGATATTGTCCATGTGAATGGAGAAAGAGGCTATAAGTTAATTGTCCAGTCATACCAAAATAAATTTCAGGACATGAAATAATCAAACCCACTTTTCCCATATTAGCTTAGAAGAGCAAATAGATTGAAGCCTTAGCATTCAAGTTCAGTAACTTTCAGACCTACACATTATCAGGTCCCTAGCAGGAGGAAAATGATTGCAATGAAATGAGCTCAGTATGATCTGTTATATGTAGCTCAGTTAGAATATGAGGCTTAAGCATAAGGTAGACAATGCTTAACCAGCTCATAAAGTAGCTTACTAAATATCTTTTCCATTATAGAAATAGCATTCTCCCACTTGAGTTCCTTTTAATTTGAGTTCAGAATCCCTTTCTTTTGCTTTCACGATAGAAAGAAATTTGTCACTAAAAGTTCAGCACAAGTGATCCCCCACTTACAAATCTAAGACATGGCAGCTTCCTTAAAGAAGATGAAAAATAATGATAACAAAAGCAAGGAAATATGGTCAATCAGTATAGTGATTATAATCTAGATCAGAGGAAAGAATACTCAGATAAACAAAAACTAGGCCTGGAACAAGAAAAACGCACCTCTACCCCGCCAATGCAAAACAGAACCACCAGAACTTCAACAAACCAGAATGACATTAATTTATACAGCATAACCAAGAAACATGAAGCAATCACGACGAATAAGATTGCTGCTATGGTACTAATTTCCACATAACCAGTGGAACCAACATTTTCTGTATTAGTATAGTCATCTGAAGCATCCTGCAAGTATGTAAGTTTAACCATATATTAGTAACTAGATCAATGAATTTCCAAATATGAGGGAAACAGTTTGTTATAAAGGGGGAAAAACATGCTGACATTAAAAGAGAATAAAGTCCTGTTTTATATAGCCTCCTTCACAGGTAGCAAATAAAGCAAAAGCTTTATTGTTTTAATGTGCTTGTCTTTTCTGCACTTTTTTGTTTGGCTCTATTTGGTTAGTAGGATCTTATCCTCCACATCTTAGTATTCCTGTTTTTTCCACTATTGAATAAAGTTGGCACAAAAATGGAACTAGGTAACCTTTAAAAGCTTCTCTTGCTCAATAGCTGCTTCTCTAGCACTCCAGGCAGACCAATATGAAGCACATAAAATGGTACCAACAGCCATAAGCCACAAAAACACTTCCGCAACATCAACCAATGGACGCAATGGAGAGTATAACTGTATGGACACTAGAGACCAGGAATTGTACATGCAGCAGTGCAAATGATACCAAGTAAGACACATCACCAGAGAAGTATAAAACATAATAAGAAACACCTCACAGAGAGTTAATCATACCATTGGAGTTATTTTTAATATGCCTTTCCAAAGTCAATCCAGCATCTTGGGGAAGCATGACAGCAGGTATTCCTATATCAACATCAGTTTCATTTTCTTCACAAACCATCTTGAAAAGTTCTGTACAGCAAGAAAATACAACAGTTTATCAAAACAACCACAAAATAATACTTTTTGTATTTATAAAAGAAATATTGACTTCAATTGCTCATTGCAACTTTCTTTTTTGTACTCTGATAACCAATAACGAACAAAAATTTAACATCTAAGCAACTAATGTCCCGAAGATCACCTCTGATTAAAACCACTAATGGACAAGTAAGAAACAGATATACACTATATGATCTCAAAAAGCATTGAAAAGAAAAATGCAAACACCTGTACGGTAGTTTATAATGAGGATGGCTGAAGCACCAGCTTCATCAGCAATATTCGCCTTTGTAGTGAAACTGCATTTTCCTCGGTGCACCAAAATTATCTCGCTGGTGAGCTAATGGTAGAAAGTAATACAAAATATAAATTAGTAAATGTATAAAAATAGAGCTTTCAATCTGAACAGTTATGCTTCACATGCAAGTAAAGTTGCATTTTGCAGGATATACAACTTAATAATTAATTCAAATACTTTATTCTTAGGCTTTGTACAACAATCAGGAGGATCAGCCATGACAACTCTGGTAAGATTGGCACGTTTTTCTTTTGATTCCAACGTAGGGCCAAACCTCGCACCAACACCAACATACTCATTTTTTTCCACACCATCAATCCAAGCGGGGACTTTTACCTAGACAAAAAAGGAAGCAATTAATCAAAGCTGTTGAAAAAATGCATATATATGTATATATGGCAATACACAACCCAAGAAAATAGAATTAGGTTGCAAAGCAGGTGCTACAATCGTAAAGCTAAAAGATTTTTCAGAATCAGTTCGTTCTTAGTCCAATATTAAAATATAGCTCCCAATCTGCTGCATACCATCAAATTTGTTTTAGTTAATTTTTGGGTACACTCAAATAACCATTAGCCTAACCACCAAAGAAGGTCAATAAAAAAAAAAGGCACTGAGTTGCAGAAATTTTACAGGAGAAAACTCTTGAAGAAGAGCATAGACAAACTAAGGTCTTTCAGTAGTATCTAAAAAACAACACCCCCTGCACCAAACTCATATGCAGAAAAAAAAAAACGATAAAGAAAATCATACATATCAAATAAAGATGTTAGTGTATTACACAAAAATTAGCAACTCTCAATCTGTCACCACATAACAAACTTAGATCTCTACTGAAAAAACTAGAAACCCACAACCTATAAGATATTTACGAGGCAAAAAAGGAATTACTACAGTACCCAACTAAGCACTGTGGCAAGGAATCTAAAAAAGGAAACTCAAAAAAACTAAACACGCAACCTCTAGAACTTAAGCAAGCATTGAGCAAACACCAAAGCACCATTGAAGGAACAGATCATCGTTCCACGACGAAAACTCAAACCAAATACCAAACATACATATACTTCTGAATTTCTAAATTAAACCCACCCAACCCAACTCTCCAATTTTCAGTTCCCCAAAAACAAAAGGGTTTCCCATGTTTCCAAATCCTCCTGTATAACTTTCCCACTAAGCAAGCATCAAGGCCAAGAACAAAAGTTGAAAACCACCGAGAATGACATTCCGAAACCAATTTTACAATTCATGAGAAGAACACGAAAAAGGATAAAACTTGGTACCAAAACAAAGTTGTTGTCACAACCAGGCCTTATGGGGGCAACATCATCATGGTGAACTATGTCCCCACCCAAAACCAGAGTGACTGAAAGCAGGAGCACATAGACCGCACTATGAACAGCTCCAACTGAAACCATGCTGAGAGCTAAGGCTCGTGATGCAAAATTCAGAGAGAAACAAAAGGGGTATCAATGAAAGCCAAAAAAATGTTCTTTTTTACTGTTTTTCAGATAGAAAATGAAGAACAGACAGAGGAAAATGGAGAAGAATAAGTGGAGGTGGGAAGAAAGAAGAGAGAGAAAGAAAAGTGTAGTAGATTTTATTCATTATTATCAGTTTGTTTTCTTAATTTCTGTTTTGTCGTTTGTGGAAACTAAGGAAAAAAAAACTAGAAAAGTGCGTGGAACTGTTGAACTAGAACTTGCTTGCCATGTTGATTGTTCTAAGTTGAGTGTGACCACCATGGTGCCATGTTCTGTGTTGTGATTCGGTCGTAGCGTTTTTACCTCTGACACAATAGTAGATTATGTTATTGTCTAGTTAATTTCAATTAAATTAAATTGATCTTCATTGAATTTAGAGAAAACTATCTTATTATACTTTTGAATTTGAGATAAATTTTATGAATTTAAACAGAGTGTAAAAACATAATATTTTAGTACTTTAAAGATAATTATACTATATTTTAAAATTTTAAAATTAATGGTAATAAATGTATTTTGAAATCTGAGCAGAAGAATAATAGAGAAAATTTAATAAAAATCCAAACTTGTAAAAAATATAGTACAATATTTAATAAAAACTAAAAGTTCATTTGAATATTCTAACATAGGTTTGAAATACATTTTAAATGGTTGATTGATATATCAGAAAAAGCTTGACTGATATAGTTAGACTGATATAAAAAATAAATAAAAAATTGATTTTTATACTATAAATAATTTTATTTTTTTGTAATTTTGGAAAAAAAATCCAAATTAAATCTGCAATGTAATTATTTTAAGCATAAATTACTATAGCTCATGTTACGTATTAATTTAGAACAAATCCATATTTAGTATTATACATGATAAATGTTTTCTCTTTTACTATTAGTAATGGTTTCAATTACTATACTTCTTTGATCTAAACAAAAATTCCTTCAAACATATATCAATGATCATATTAACCATTAAAAACCATAAATATTAGTTATACAAATATTTTTTACTTGTTATTTACTGTTTAAAAAATAATTCCTAATATTACTGTTAACATGAAAGAAACTAAGAGTTAAATACGAAAAACGCTTTTCTACTGATAATGCTGTGACTTTAAATGGAAAAAATGTAAACTGAAAGCCTCATAAAAATAAAAACTCATATAGTCCAAAAATATGAGAACAACTAACATCTAACAACTAAATCTATTCACTGAATTTAGAAAAAAAAAATGTTGCATCTTAGAAGATTCTAGGTTTAATTAATCGTATAGTACCCAGTTTGGAGCTAGTGTGTCAAATAGGTATCTGGTTTTAAAAAAGTGTCAATTGCATCCCAACTTTTGAAAATTGTTTCAATTAGGTCCCTTTCAGACAGAGTTGACTAACACCGTTAGTCAACGTGCCACGTGTCAATCTGTGGTTTTTTTGATTTTTTTTTAAAAGAATTTAATTTTTTTTTTAATTTTTAAAATTTTTTTAAAATTTTAAAAAAAAAATTAAAAATGTCACGTGTCAAGTCCTGTGTGTGACACGTGGCATTGTCAGTGCCACGTGGCATTGTAATGCCACGTGTCAGTGTCACTATTAGATGTCATTATGTTGATTTCGATTTAATTTTCATATATGTTTTTTTGTTTCAATTTAATACCTAAGTAGGTGTATCTGATTCAATTTTGTAATAGTTAAGTTTAACCATTAATAAAAAAATAGATAAAACCTACCGACAAGCATACGAGAATTTAGTGAAAAATATAAAGTGATTATTTTACAATAAATTAAAAATAAAAAGTTGCATCTTAAACTAACTAACTTTTGAGTAAATAAGTTTAACTGTTAAACATGGATATTTTTAATAAATACACGCCGACAATTGATACCGAAATTTAATTATATGTATATATTGATGGGATGGACAAGGATACAATGGTATACGACTCACGAATACATATGCAACCTACATATAATTAGTATTATTATTAGTAAATTTAACTAGAGTTTCTTTTTAATTTAAGTGATTAAAATAAAAATTATTAGTGAAAGAGAAATAAATAATGAAATAATGGTTTAAAACATGTATTTATAATTTTTATTCAGATCTATTAAATTAAAGTTATTTTTGTAAAATATTAATTTTTAAAAATTTATATTTTGACATTTTTTAAATCTACTTTCTAGAATGAAGAAATTTACTTGTATTAATATTTTATTGAGTAATTTAATTTGAATTGTAGTTAAAAATATTTTTTATCTAAATTTATATTTTAAATATGTTTTTAGATAATTTTATTTAAATTAATATATATGAAATTATCTATAGGTATATATATTTTTGGAGGATTCCGATCTTTAATTCGATGGGTAAATACTAGTTATATTTAAGGTCTTTTTATTTGTCAAGTTATGTCAAATTAGTCTTTTGTTTTTTTTTTTTTTTTGTCTCAATTTGGTCCTTATTTTTTATTTGAATTATTTAATTTGGTCATTGTCGTTAATTTTAACAAAATGGTGTTAAAGTCAACGTCACGTGTCAATTTATTTATTCTTTGAATTTTTTTATTTTATTTTTTGTTTTTTTACACATGTAACTTCACATTTGTGTCACTTGTCAACATGATTCAATTTTGTTCTTATATTTGTTTTTAGTTTCAATTTAATCCAAATTTTTGTAAAAATGAAACAATATTGTTCATCCTTAAATTAAGACTCAATTTACATTCTTTATAAATCTTACGATGATATTCTTACTAAAATTGGCAATTTTATTAAATATTTCTATAAATATTTTTAAATTAACTTTAAATTTTATACGAAACTTTAAACTATGTTTTTGTTTTGAACTTGAAATTTAGTTTATAAACTTGTGTGTGACAAGTTATTTGATTTTTAATATTTACTAAGTTTGTATAATATGGTACACTAGATGTCTTTATATATGATAACAAAATGGTTAATTATTAAAATTAGGTTTGAGGTTTAACTTTGTTTAATAATAAAACTAAAACCAAAAAGTTTGTTTAAAAATATTTTTACAAATATTTAATAAGAATATTACTGTAAGATTTATATAAAATGTAAATTGAGTCTCAATGCAACGAGGGACAGTATTGCTCTATTTTTACAAAAAATGGGACTAAATTGAAATTAAAATAAATATAGAGATCAAATTAAATCATTTTGAGTGTGACACGTGTAAAACATAAAAAAAAAAAGAAACATAAATTGACATGTGACATTAACTTTAACCTTATTTAGTCAAACTAACAATAATGACCAAATTGAATTATTAAAAAAGATCAAGAACCAAATTGAAGAAAAAAACCAATTTAACCCTACTTAAAAAATACAAAGATCAAAAGTAATTTAAACCTTATACTTACCTCATCTGTTCTCGTCCCTGTATAAAATCTATCAACAACCATATCACTTAATATAAAATAATTATTGTATAATAAATTGTTGTATGTGGTCTTAATAAAAAAAATATATGGATTATGAATTGGTAAAATCTTCGTGGAAAACCTTAAGGTACAAATAATTTATAAACTTATTCTTTTATAATTTGAGATATTTTTAAGGATAAAATTATGACCGACTCATTTAATTTTGAATAATACCTTGTATACGATAAATGACTTCAATAATGCTATTTGATCGATCAAAAAAACATCATGATAGTATGTGAAAGTAAAAAGATAGTTTCAATAGGGATGGCAAAATGGGCCAGGCCCGACGGGCCGGCCCGCTAGCCCGTCAGTAAATACATGGGCCGGGTCCAGAAATTCAGCCCGTCAATCCATGACAGCCCGGCCCGTCAAGCCCGCTGGCCCGTCGGGCCAACCCGCGGGCCAAAACGGGCCGGCCCGCGGGCCGTATCACTTAATAAAAAAAACAGCACGTGCACATTTTTTCAGTATCCCTCCCTCACACACACTCTGCGCCAAGACACCTCACACACTCTGTGATTGCGTCTCTTCTTCTCGACTCTTCTCTGCGCTCACTTCTCCTCCACCCACGGCGTTCTGGTTCCATTTCAACTTCGTAGCGTTCTGGTTCCATTGCAGGGCTGTTTGTGTTGTGATAATTTTCT
>Ga0209589_1000252_pt1 | contig 66828 bp, 34 predicted proteins | sample CowpeawhiteBW_FD_187525 | JGI IMG/M metagenome (GOLD analysis project Ga0209589, IMG submission 187525) | Root nodule microbial communities of legume samples collected from California USA - Cow pea white BW (SPAdes) (version 2) | ecosystem: Host-associated > Plants > Roots > Nodule | place: USA... | reverse complement strand
AAAAATAAAATATAATTAAATATAAGAAAGTTTAAATTAAAAAAAAAAACAAATACAAAGATAGTATTAAACATTTAAAAATTTGAAAAAAAAAACATAAGAAAGTCTACATTAACAGAAAAACCAACAAAAAAATTAATGTTAAACATCTAAAAATGTTACAAAAAAAAAACAATTAAAGTGTCAATTTGAGACTTAATTGATTTTTTTTAGTAAAGACCTTAAAAATTTCAAAGTCCTTATTTTTATGTCTTTATAAAATTTATTATGTGCATTTATACTATTTTAATTACTGTATTTAATTATTTCAACTTTCAAAATGTAAAAAAATAATACCAAAACACATTTATTATTTCTTAATGAGTGCTCTTAAGTATCCCAAGAGCACTAGTCAACATCTCCAGGACATTAATTAAAGGACTTTAGTCTAATAAATACATTTTAGATTTGTTTCTTCGATTAATATCCTCGATATGCTAGTTCACTTGGCATTTAATCATGACAAGCTTTTATGCACACTTTAAAAGATAGCAAGGGAACTCACAGAAGTTTGTTCCGAGTATTTTACGTGATTGCCCTTCACCATTCAATTTTGGACACAGACCACCATACACAGCATATTTGGTGTAAGTTAGCAACCTCATGACCCGTGAGGCATCCATCTTTCTAATAATAGACCTTATCAGTGCACTAGAATGAAAAAAAAAGAAGATAGGTTAAACACATCAAATAACACAAATTTTCTGATCCAATAAAGCAAGCTTGAACTCTGTTTCTTACTCTGCACGCATAATAGCAATAAAATCTGGCGGCAGAGACTCCATGAATGAATTCAAGTCCTCAAACAACAGAGATTTCAATTCGCGTTTCAAAGCCTCTTTTTCTTCAATCGATATTCCAACAGCATATTTGCTGCAACTTACATAAAAAGGTCCGTTATAACCTTTTTATTGCAAGAAACATAGCATGGCAAAAACAAAAGGCAATAGAAACGAAACAAGTTAATTAATGCAACAGTTACTTCATCTTTCTACGTATATCCGTCAAGGAGTCCCGTTCAACAAACCATATTAACTAGCAGGATCTAAACAAGCTAATAAAGGAAGATAATTAATTTTAGTAAAGCAACTAACACTTAAACTGCTATAACTAATTTATAATTACAATATAACTACTAACTCTAAATAAATCATAGGCTGAGGGAACCAAAGAGAGGACAAATATCCAATTCAGTTATTAGATATCTTCTAATATAAACAATTTTACAAACGACCATCACATGGTTTATAAGAAATTTCTGAATGAAAAACATTTTAATAGCCACGCAATAGTATACTACTTGACTCCATATAACTACAATAACCCTTGTCATTCATCGCTATAGATTAGTTAATCGCAAAATTGTGTGTAAAACCACAGTATGAAACGAATAAAGATAGATCACAATAAGTGCAGTGAACTGTGCCTTACAGTTGTAATTTGCGTTTAACTAATTTGAACGAACTTCAAATTGCAATCTAACAGAATTTATAAGCGTTAATAAACAGAAAATGAGAAGGAACCTTTCAATGGTTGTTCCAGTGAAAATGATGGGTAAGTATCTCGAATACTTCCCAGCACCTAATCGCTCACCAAACCACATTGTTTTCATTGAATCCTTGAGAATCAAGGCTTCCCATAACTTACAGAAATCTTTTCTAAATTCTTCATCCAATACCGTGTACGCTGCATGATCTAGAAGAACTGCAAAATAATTCCAATAGGGCAGAAGAGGTCAAGGTTCAGTTCTTCCATGTTTTGAGTTTGAGATAGAATCCTATTAGAGAAAAAGTGATAATACATTAGCACGTACCCAAAGAGAAACCATTACAGCCTTCTGGGGAAACTAAAATATTACCAGGGTGAGGATCACCATGTATGTAACCATGTACAAATATCATTTCAGCAAATAGCTGAATCAGTGATTTTGCTACCTTCAGTAACAGGTTTAGAATGAATCAAATATGCAAGCTTTTGCACAACAAAAGTAGGACACTATGTATGATATGTTTATAGTTGATATTCAACTTATTAGGGTAGCAATTGTCAACCATTTACCAATGCTGCATCAGAATAAGAGAGAAAAGATCCTACCATAAAGAACATAAAAACACAATTTACATGAGTTCACCATAGCTGTGACAAGTCAACCTTTTCTGGATCAACCCCAATCTGATTCAGAAAATCCAAGTCATCAATCTGAAATTCAGTAAGTCATCTATCAATAGAATGTGATATAAAGAAATCTAAAGCATAGCACAGCTTGAACATCAACATTACCACACGAAAACTACAGTAACACAATATAAAAACGACTATTCAAAAAGTGAATTGGTCAATTAATAATGATATAAATTAATGGTCTGTGGCTCATGTTTATACCTACAACAATACTTTACTAGTATTCGCACAAGTTCATGTTATCTGAGGAGTACTATAAAGCTTTAAAAATACAGTTCTGCTTCTGCTCAAATGAGAAGTCTCCATCGCAATCAAAAAAAGTCATAAAGCAGATATCTCAAACACCAGCACATCTATTTTAATAAGTAGTCAATTTGACATTTCAAAATGCATTAAATCCACATTTCACTGTTCAAATTCCCGTTTCTCTTTACATATCATGATGCTCTTTTTTCTTTATATAATTCAAATGACATGCTTCTCTCCCGAACTGGAAAGAGAGGTTTATGAAATACAATAAAAGAAACTGAACCATTTTACTGAATGATTGAGAAAAGGAGAAGAAATTCTCCTCTAAGGATTCCCTTAACAAAGGGATTATCCTTTTACAAAGAATTTCACCTTTCTTAATGATCTTCCAAAATCTATATGAATCCTTCACCCTTTTCCTCTATCAATCCTTCACCCTTCACCCTTCACCCTTCGCTTCTATTCTTACTCTTAACAATTTGGATGGTAAAGTGACTTTTAAAGTGAAAATATAGATATAATTTGTGGTCAGCACATCCAAACTCAATTTTTGTCGATTGAAATTAAAAAATCACTTATCTCAGATTCAATTCTACTCACCACAAAATTGATGTTGAACATCTAAAAACATTTACCAAAATACATTGCTTTATTTTGTAAGTTTCTACTCCAATTTAAAAGAATGCAATGTGCTTCTAGCCTTATCCAAACAGGCTATAAATTGACAAGACCACAAGGGAGACAAAATAACCCTCAGTGACTCATGCTTAACAAACTATAAAGAAGAAATTAAGACATTCGGAAAGTTTAAGATATAATATACGTGCTATCTCGGAACTAATGCAATGATAATTTATTTTCCCAACATAACATTTACTGACAGGATTGATAAATCATACCTTGTGTCCTGCATAAAACTGCATGGTTAGGACAAGCCTTGTTGTCAAGTCCTGAATGCATGCATAGTTTGATGATAAGTTGGCAAGTAGTACACAATTACTAAATGAGAAATAAAAGTTCGTAGGAGGAATAAAAGTGATTTCAATTATCATACCCAGAATACATGAGGAATTTTGACCATTTTGTTATTTCTGAAAGTTTTGGCTGCTATCTCAGAATTCCTAGCCTCCTGAACAAAATCTGCAGGGAAGTAGTCAGGGATTCGGTATATATCTCATTCAGTTAGTCACCTCAAAATCTATGGCTTCTCTCTCAGGATTCCTTGTCGTATAGGGATAACTTGTACAATATTAAAAAAAACACTAATTTGTCTAGTAGGGTAAATTAAAATCAAGACTATCCTTACTTGCAGCATTAGCTTAAATATTAAACATAAACCATTGGCTGGAATAAGAACATATAGGGAAAATATATGTGCAGTGGTCTAAAGCTCAACAATATTACCACGTGTGAGACACTGTAATAGAAACAATGACAGAATGCATTTTTTATAGAGTAAATAGGCATTCTTACTAACCAAGTTCTGTAGACACAGATTTAGCAAACGCTAAGGGTAACCACTCGAGCTTGTATTGAGGGTATAACTACAATCAAAAGCAACAATATTAAAGTAATGAATCAAGAGGAACGAGAGACTTGATAATATTTCTGGCATAAAAAAAGTAACAGACAAGAAAAAAGCAACTGACAATTGTTCAACCACCAATTACACCTTACATTCATGAAAATCTTCAGGTTTCAATAAATTATATATTACTCATGATTTTTATATTCTTTCTTTTTTAATCATTTTCTCAAAAACTATATTTACTATAAAAGTAGAGTAAAAAATAGGAGGAAGAAAAACCTTTCTAAAATTAGAAAGGAAGATACAGAGGAAAGAAGGAAAACAGAAGACACGTCAGCTCAAAAGAGCATTTGCTATATAATAACAAAAAGCCTTATTCCACATTCCAATACCGTTGCAATGAAGGGTAATCTTATAAATTAGACTTTGAGCTTAAGGCAATTTCAAATTCGTCTTGTAAAGTAAAGACTAGGCAAGCTCTGTGGCTCTATTCAAGTAAAATATTTAGTCAACAAGAACAAACAATCACCCTTGAAGCTACAACCACACTACCCAAGTCCCATCCGGTTATTCTTGTACATTAGTTGAACAAATTAGCAAGAAAATCAGCATTAACATCAAAACATGAAATTTTAGGCGGTTACACAAGTCAAATCAGATTAATTCAACTTAAAAAAATATAACATATTAAACTAATAGGGATAGGGTTTTATCAAATTGTTTTGGATTGAACCCAATTATGCTAGAATTTTTGTCAAGTTGTCCTGATGCAATGAGCACCAGCTAATCATTTTCTTTAATACAAGAAGCAAGTTATTAGGCGAGACACTGTTTTGGGTCTAACATTCAGTTTTGTTTTAACAGCTACGAGATACTCCATCAGTATTTTCCACGGTACCACCAAACTATTTTCAAATTATACAGGGACAATCGAAGTTAGTCCAGTAGTCCAGCATTTAGTTCAGTGCCTATAATGTTAATGTCACTTAAACATAATGATATTGTTATTGACTGATTAATGACTCTCTGGATTATCAGATTGAGATGATTCAGTTCTCAGGTACCAAAACAAATTTCCTTTTGGTTCCCAACTGTATTGCCTTTTATTCCAACTTTTTTTACTTTCACCAATCAAAGTTTTATAATGATTTAGTCAATCATTTAGAAATATCTAAGAATAATATTAATTACAGAATAATTTCTTCAATATCTTTCAATAAACAATAAATCTCAAGGGTCAGAGCATACCCATGCAATAGCTTTCGACAGGAAATACATTGTTCTTGTATCAAAATTCATCTGCTGCTCTATCCAAGGATATTGTACCTGGTTCCCAGGGAAGAACAAGACTTTCCAATTCAAGAAGTGTTTTCCAGATGTAGCTTACCTCAATGCAAAAATATGTACTAGCAAAAAGCATCGCATATATAAATCTGGATTATCAATTTAGATCATTTGTCATATTCAGTTTAATTTGAGTTATCTACAGTAGCATGTCCCAGTTTCTGATATTTCGGACATTAATTAATTAATAAGATTGTTAGACCTTAGAGTTTACATAAACTCCTAGAGCTTCCGTAAACCTGACTCAGATTCAACTTTCAAGTTTACCTAATTAGAAAAACAATATCAAAAAGTCCATCAAGGACATATACATAACATAATATTCTTAACACAACAATAATTCAATATTTCCACATAAAGAAAAGTAGCAAATCACAATAACAGAGTAAGATAGCACATTAGTGCTAAACAAGATTGAATTACATAAATAACTAAGTCATATACAAATTCATAAAAACATACGTTCATAATGTGAAAATAATTCAAAAAGGAGTTAATTTCTTTAAATAATTTGACACTAATAAAGTATTGTCATTGTGGAAGTAAAAGTCAGACAAAAATTTAATTTAATTTCAAACTCATTAACTCGTTCCTAACTTGAGAGTTTATGCAAGGTTTTTAAGAGTTTAAAGATTTTCTCCGAGCTTACTCACAAAAGAGTTCCATAACAAGTTAACTCGTTATCTCTATCTAGGATTGTTAACTCATAAGAGTTAACTTGAAAGCTTGACATCCTTATATGTTAGAGTGAGTGTCCGTGTCTAGTGTCTAGTATCCGCGCAGATTTTGTAATTCACAGAAAGTATCAAGAATTCAGGAAATCAGTAGCATCAGAGACAAACCTTGATCGCTACCTCATAACCACTTTTTAGCACCGCACGGTGAACTTGAGCAATAGATGCAGCAGCTATAGCTTGTTCATCAATTGACAAAAACCTGTTATTCACATAAATTCAAATAGTGATGTTAAAACTTCAAATAAAGAGCTCTCTATACACACACACACACAAAAAAAAAAAAAAAAGTGAAAACGGGGATTTATAGGATGGCAACAGAATATTGTATATCAGCAGTCTCATAGGCAGGTCTAACTCAAGCTACAACGTTAGCTTATGCATTCTCACACCTTTAAGTCCAAATACCTGCACGAGGGCTTCTTCCATATAGAAAACCATTTATGCAACTCTGCCAACCAGGGTTTTGAGGAGATTTAACTTTTGAAAAAGATTAACATTTCGTAAAATACAAATTCAGTTAGTAAAGGCAACTTACATATCACAGAAATCAGGTCCAAGACTATTCTTTAACACCTCCCTGACGATTTTGAAAGGAACAGGAGCAACCTAATGTCATCAAGATATTCCAATTAGCAAAGACAATTAATCAAAAGCAAAGTGAAATTGAATTTAAATAGGACTTTGTTTAAATAAATTTATCGATGAACAGAAAAAGACATACGAAAAATAGAATAAAATAAGTCTTTTATAAACTAAATTCAGTATATGTATCACTTGCAAATTATCTTCTAGAAAGGCTCCAATAAATGAATTTTTAAATAACTATTTTAACTTTTAACGAAAGTCATTTTACCATCTTATTTGATCTCTTATAAGTGATTTTAGATAAACTTATCCAAACGGGCCCTAGATTCACTAAGATATATACCCGGTCCTGTAACGAAGACAAAGTGGACGAGTACTCTGTAGGAAGCACTTTCTGCGCCGCAACAAACTGTCCAGCCTTCACATAAAACCCTTTGTTGGCCTCGCATAACTTGAGAAACCTCTTGGCAGAGCGTAGATGCACCTAAGAACCAAACGATATGTTCGAAATATAAGCGATTGAGACAGTTCTCATAGCCGATTGAAACAACGAGAACGCTTATTCATTGTAGAGATGCCGAAAACCTGAGAAATCGTTAGACGGTACTGGTCGGAGTCCTTTTTAAGGCCGCGCAAAGAGAATTCGTAGTCAACAACAGTGGAAGCGACCTGAGAGATCGAAGATTGAGGAAACAGAGAGAAGTGAAGTCAAAGAGCGCTAAGAATTCAGCGATAAAGGATGGAACGATGGAAAAATTGGTACCGTGGAGACGGCACGAGCGGTGCGGATGAGACCATGGATTTCGCCTCCAGCTTTGTCGGCGGAGAGAGCCGGGAGATGATAGAACTCGGCGGAGTTGGTATTTTGTGCGGCGGCGGCGGCGGTTGAGGTTAGAAGGAAAAGTGCGGTTGTGCGTTTGGCGGGAAAACTGAAAGTGTTAGGCGTCATTTTACTGGAGGGTTGTTGGGTGAATGCATTTTAGCTATGCAGTTTTAAGACTGAAGCAAAATATTTCGGAGCAGCAGCCAGATTTTTGCGGCGTTCGGGTTAATCCGGTAGTAAGATTCTAGTAGTATAGTATGTCGGAATAATATTTATTTTTCGAAATATTTTTACAAATTTTCTAATTAATTAACTGTTAACTTTTGTTTTTAAGGAACACTTGTTAAGTTAACACAGGAAACTTTTATCGTCAATAAACCAATTTTTTAAAGAAAAAAATTGCCAACTAAATCCCTAATTTATTTACCGAAACTCACCCTTTTTTTTCTCTTATGGATAGAATTCTGAAAATTATTAGTCCTCTTGTGGGAATTCGGTTTCTAAGATTAAATTTTAACCCCATTTTTGTACGTTTTATTTAATTAAACAATTTTATTTAAAAAATAAAACTAATAATCGCAAGTAATTAATGTTAAGACTATGATGCTCCGACGCGTCCCATAAATGACGTGTCTCATGTCTGATACATATGAGACACCGACACTCATACAATACTTATAGGACACATTGGACACACATTATGTCCAATTTGAAAGATTAATTTTATCTTTTATATAATTTTAACAATTAAAATAAGTAACAATTCTTATATTATCAATATTTTTTGCATATTGAATATTAAATAGATAGATTAGATTTATTTTTGTATTAGTTGACAATTTCAAAGTTAGTATGTATATACATTCCCTGTCTCTTGTTCTATATTTTTTCAAAATTTAGATGTATCTTTGTGTCTATGTCCGTGTCGTATCTATACCCATTTTGGTATTCGAGCAACATAGTGTTAGAAAGATGTACAAATTTTTTATGTCAAATATAAATAAATAAATTAAAATTATATACATATATTAAATAAAAGTATTAAATAATAATTGAATAAAAGTCAAATAATTATAAAAATAATATAAACTATCAAAAGTGTGTCTTAAACATAAATTATAAAACTAAGATCATAAATTAATCTAAATTTTTTAAAATATTTAATAAGTTAAAGATGTTTTAATATTTTAAATATGTGAGAACGAAAATATATGTATATTAACTCTTATTTTAACATCAATTTAAAAGATTAAATATTATTTATACATGTACCATCATCCAAATCAAGATAGATTAAGATAATAATTATGAGGATAAATTCATTTGTAGTCTTCTTGTTCCGATTTCGATCCAAGTTCGTTCATAGTCATCATTAGGAACCACCACCACGTTCTCAAGGTAATGTTCGTTTGGAGCGTTTGAGCTCCGTCACGATATTTTGTCCTCACAAAACGTCTCAAAGTGTGAAAGGAGATAAGAGTATTTAAACTACGATTGAAAAATCTAGTTTTATAAAAATATAATTTTTATAAAATATTTAAAATTGTTATAATTTTATAAAACATAGAATTGAAAAATTATAAGATTATAAAATGTTATGATTATATATCGTGAAATTAAAAAATTAAAAATTAAAAACTATAAAAAAATATAATCATTAAATTAGAAATTTATGAAATTATGAAATTATATATTTTTATTTTATAATTCATAATTTTATGAATTTATAATTTATATTATTTTTTACTTTTGTAATATTATTTATTTTTATAAATTTATAATTTTTATTAGCTTCAGGAATAATTTTAGATAAATGACAACAAATTCTTGAGAGAAATCGTCATAATATAATGTTGTATAAGTAACGAAAAAATCTAACTGCATAAATTCAATTGAAAAATTTTTAAATTTTAAAAATTTTATAAACAAAAATTTAGCAGAAATTCAATTAAAATTTTAAAAATTTAAAAATTCAATAAACAAAAATTTAATAGAGCATAACTAAGCCAAAATTTAATAAATCGTGTTCGGTTTGAAATAATGACCAAGTAGAAATTTAACCTTTTTATAGTTACCAATAACATTAAATTTATTGAAATGTATATATGTGAACATTACATCAAAGTCAGAGTTATAGAGTAGCTCTGAAGATGTTTCTTAAATGTTACATTAAGACATACTACTAACTCACCTTTTCTCCCTACCATTTATTTCATCGTCAATCCAGTCATTGTTTTAACTGTTCCATAAATGTTTCACCCAAAAAGATTATTCCAGTAACAAATTATTGCCCATTAATGCCTTCTTTACAGTTGTTCCATGTATCATATCTGTTTTTAACTTTTAACAGTTAACTTTCAATTTCAAACTTTCCTAAGCTTTTGCCGGAAATTAATTTAATAGAAAAGATATCAACATAAATATTATATATGATCGTTAAAAGTAATTTTCAATACTGCACACACCAAAATTTTAATTACAAATTATAAATACTTTTTATGAAATTCATTTTCTAACATTCACTATCAAAACTAGAATTACTTTCACATTTACTTCTGATCAATACTTTAAAATCCCATTGTTCCAGAATCAACTCCACAAACAAATCCAAAAACATGCACATCATATGAATAGGATTACAAGTGCCAAGTAGTTGAAATTAGAAAATATAACCACAGATAAATAACTAATTTGTGAAGTTTATTTTTATTTTTATCTTTTAATTTCAAAGTTAACATCAAAATAAGAAAGATTAATTTGGTTTTTCAATAAGTTCGATACGTTGCTGACCATTCTGTAGTATTTATTAAGGTCAGCCACTTTGCTGGTCATGTTGTATTTATTTGCTGTGGTGAGCCACTATAAATTTGCAAGGATGTGCGGTATATGCGGAAGAAGACAAAATGCAAGATTAAAGCATCAGAATAGCAGCAAAATCCATAATAACTAGGAAAGTGGAAGAGATGAGTTCAAAATCACAAAGGACAAATCAGCAGTTCAAACAATACAGAGAAGAAAAGCAACCCTTGCATTCCCAACCAACAAATGAAGCACAAGGGTCAGTGCTTCTCTTCTTTCTCTTATTTCTTCAGAGTACAGTGGCACATGTTTGCTCCTTGTTGGTCTAGTCTCTTTCCGTCCGTCTGATAATCCAAAAACAAAATCAAAATAACCTTTAGTGATGGAATTGAGCCCATATCTGTAATTACATGATATCTTCTAAAAAAATTATAATAAGAAGGATCCAAGAGACACTGTACCTTTAAATCAAGTCTATGCAGAAAGCTTCTTTCTAAGATCGGCTGCCACGGCATCGATGAACTCCTCCGTGTTCAAATAGTGCTCTCTTGAAAGCCTACTTGCAAGAATTGAACAGTGAGTTTCTTAAACATGTGAAGTAGAAAAGCAAATTTACTTGGCCAATGTCAATGACAATTAACGTACTTGGATCCATGAATAATAAGTGCCAAGTCCTTGGTCATCTTCCCAGCCTCAACAACTCCAATGCAAGATGCCTCTAGCTTTTCAGTGAAATCCAATAGTTTAGCATTGTCATCCAGTTTTGCCCTGTCAACATAATTGATCACATAATATTATAATCTAATAGTTTCTAACTTTCAAAATACAACGACTAAAGCTCTGGATAGTTAGATAGTAATATACCTGTGAGCTAGCCCTCTTGTCCAGGCAAAGATGGATGCTATGCTATTTGTGCTGGTTTCGCCTCCTTTCTGATGAACCCTAAAATGACGGGTAACTGTTCCATGGGCTGCTTCTGCTTCAATAGTCTTTCCGTCAGGGCAAACCTGAACCCATGCCATAATGCAATAAGTATCAAAAGTCATACACCAGGAACTCTCGTATTGCAAAGAAATTTATTAAATTTGATTTAATATATAAATAAATAAATAAATAAAAGATCTGGTTCAATTAATTAAATAATTCAAAACAAATTGTAACCAAACCTACCAATACAGATGTCATCAAACCCAATGATCCAAAACCTAAATACAAGGTGAATAGGTATTAGTTAAAGAAAAGAAACCCATGCAAATGAAGTTGAAAAAAGAAAGAAACTAAGTTAATAAGCCTATCAGACAAACCTTGAGCTAAGAAATCACTCTGCACATCACCATCATAGTTTTTGCATGCCCATACATAACCTCCTTCACTCTTAAGAGCATAAGCCACCATATCATCAATGAGCCGATGCTCATACCTACGAAATTCATCAGATAAAAGTAAAATACAGTACAATGTGAACATTTTCTTTCTACGATACAAGAGTACTCATTCACTCACCATATACCAGCAGCCTCAAACTTTGATTTCCAGCTTGCCTCGTAAACTTCCTGAAATATGTCCTTGAATCTGCAGTAAATAAATATAATCAAACGGGATCGGTAGAGTAAAAGTTTTTAAATATCATTATATAATAAGTTCATAATGAATTGTATACCTTCCATCATATTTCTTAAGAATTGTATTTTTGGTGCTAAGATAAAGTGGCCACTTTTTCTCTAAAGCAGTTGCCATAGAAGCCTCGGCAAAAGAACGAATAGACTGCATCACATGCCAAATAATAAAATTAGATAGAAGTTCGACAACTACCCGAAATCATTAAAGTATATCCAATTAAAGTGACACCAGACACTGCAGAACCAACCTCATCAGTATTGTACATAGCCAATGAAACACCTCCCTGACCAGTAAAGTCAAAAACCTCTAATTCAGTCTTCTCACCTTTGCCTTCTGGAACTACAAGTATAGAAGAATTCATAAAATTAATCTTTAGTAACCAAAATATGTAACAATGAAAACTATGTCCCTGAGATGGGACACTGTCACTGAGTACAAGATAACTTCAGAACTAAGGACAGTTGTCTAAATCAAGTAAGAGGCATACCAAAAACCAGCTTCAGCTTTCCAGCTCCTTTAATTACTGTGTCAGTAGCCCGATATTGGTCACCAAACGCATGTCTTCCGATGCATATTGGCTTTGTCCAACCTGGTCAAGTGGTAATGTTGAGATATACAACAGTCCTCCATTTATCAGGAAGTAATTAAGTATAATTTTTTTAATATTAGTACCAGGAACAAGGCGCGGAATGTTTTTGCAAAGAATTGGTTCTCTGAAGACAGTTCCTGAAAATTTCCAAACAAACAACCAATAGAAAAAATACACACTGTTACCACCTACCACTTATTAGCTACCAAGCGCCCATAATATATGAATTCAGTAGTATTTAACATTAAACAAAAAAATAATTCACGGAAGTAAGATGAATTACCATTCAAAATGTTCCTAATTGTCCCATTTGGACTCTTCCACATATTCTTCAGGCCAAACTCCTTCACACGAGCTTCATCTGTCATGTATAAGAGTAGTATAAGCTTCAACATCTACTATCAAGGGGACCACTATTATCCAGCATACACCAAACGAAGGTAAAAATTAAAAGAATATGTCAGGATTTGACTACCGAACCTGGAGTGATAGTTGCACATTTGATTGCTACGTTGTATCTACATAACAGTGCCACCGTTAGATGAACAAGGATAAGTAACAACTATGCAAGAAAACAAGAATAAAAAAGCACTTAACCAGTCTAAATTCAACATTATATGACACGCAAAAATACTAAAATTAAAAATTGTTCTACATATCATTGGCTATATAATCAAACTACACAAATTTTGTCTGCTTCACTCATCATAACACTGTCTGAACCTTAGAACACACACATACATAAACATAATAATTGAAGAAACATAAAAAAGACAATTATCATTTCCCTTCGGTGGAGGGGATGTTCAAGGTATACAAATAACATACTTGAGAGTAGCTTCTGCGCTTTCAATTGTAACTTTATCATCGGTCTGATCACGGTATGGAAGACCAAGGTCATAATACTTTATGTCCAACTCCAAGAAAGGCAAAATGAGCTATCCCATAAGAAATGATAGAAAAATATCAATATTACGAGCACTTTCCACAAGAAAATAAAAAGTGACGCTTGCATTAATAGCAATATGATGATAAATCACCTTGTCCTTGATTGATTTCCAGATAACCCTAGTCATTTCATCTCCTGCAATGCATTATCCACAAAAAGCAACGTAAGACAAAGGCAAAAGAGCAGATAAAGATTGACTCACAGATAAACACAATCACCATGGAAATTAGTACTACACAAATCGAAAATTCTAGGTCACTTATCCAAATATTATTTCTGTGTTGCTTTTTTTTCATTTTTAATTACAAGTTTTTTTTTCATTTTTAATTACAAAAATACCACCTTATTTTCACTTTACTATCCGTTTTCAAATGTTTTGAAAAGAAGCAGTAAAGACATTTATTTTATTGTTTTACTTTAGAAAACAGGAACCAAAATAGAACAGTTTTCTCAAAGCAATCAGGCCCCTAGTTTTGTACTTAAGGCAAAGAGTAAAACTGAAAATGCCAACATTTTGGTATTCCATAATTTGGGTATTTTATATGAAATAGTTGCGGCAGCATCCCCTTACATTAGTTACTAATTACTCTTAGACGTATGTCTCTTGAAAATTTTCATCTTCCTCCCTCATTTCATTCATTGTTCTAAAAACTCAACAACTTCGTTTTTAAAAAAAAGTCCACATATTTCCCATGCTTAAACGGTGGGAATCATTAACAAATTCCCTTTAAAAATAAGGAAAAATGGAGGTAGATATAGCCTTCCAAACAATAATGCAAACGTAATTAATGCCAACGGAGGTTACTGTCAGTCATCACCGCTTTCAATTCAATTATGATACAGACCAGAAAACTTGATAAATCCAGCTCATACACACAAGACAAACAAGCTAAGGATCTCATCCCATATACTATCGCGAAAGACCACCTCAAGTTTTCAATACTTCAGCAAGTCCACTGATAAAGTTCTTCATCGGAAGAACAACCATTAAAACCTACTTTTTTATTTTCCACAGTATAATTTTATTTATTTAACTTAAAAATAAGTCAAAACCAGCAGTTGTAACACTAAAAAACAGAACAGATCTCCACCAAACAAAAAAAAAATACTAGAGAACGGATCAAATCTCCACTGTAACAATAATGAAAACGAGACGATTCAATAAAACGATTTTGTACAGTAATATCAAATATCTAAAAATACTTCCAAGCCTCGAACCACAACACACACACACAAATATCTATCACGTTGTAATGTTTCCAATAATGAGAAAACGAAGTGTAGTGGACCACAGCACCTATCGCAAGCAAAATATCTTATTGAAGACAACCAGGGGGAGCACATCGACACGACAAGACACACCACGCGAAAAGAAATTTAAGCAGTAATCATGAAGAGCATAAATAGATGAAACACGAAAAGGTAAAAATGAAGAGAAAAAATGGATGAAATGAAAGAAAGAAAGAAAAAGAGAGAAAAGATCAGATCGGAAGAAGAAGTTGAAGAAACAAACCATCCATCTCGACGATGGGATTGGCGACGGTGATCTTCTGGAACGCCATGGCTGAGTTTCTGATCTGGAAGAAGAGCACTAGAGAAGAAGGTTAGGTGAGAAGTGAATAATAATGTGAAGAGATAAGAGTTTAGCAAAAGCAAGTGACTTGCTGCTATTGCGGTACTCTCTATAGTAGAAACGGTCGTATAAGTAATGTTTTCCCAACCCCACCTACTTATGAGCTTTTATTTATTTTAAATGTCAAATACATCATTTTTTTTACAAATATCTCTCAAGAACGAAAATATCTCTTATAAACTAAAATTAGCTTCTAAAAAAGTTTTGTAAATAAATTTTTAGGAGATTAAATAAATATATTTTTTTCTAAATCGGTTAATTGCTTTTTATTTTTTTTTTATGTTAAATGTGTTCATTGGTCCAAACAGTACAGTGGTCCTTATATTAATATATCCAATCGAAGGGCGTGATTGCGTGATTTTGATTGCCCTCGTGATGTGTGCCATTTACAGTTTTGCCCTCTCTTCTCCTCTTTGCACCAATACATTGAACACAGCTGTGATGAGTACTACTACTCAAAGAAATAAATCTGTAGTACTTCAAACATATTAAACGTTTATTTCAATCCAAATTTCCTTTTTTTTTTGTTTAAATAAAGTTTTTAAGTCTCGCCATAAATATAATTAAATATGAAATAATTACATTCATTTAAATGACAGTCATCTCTTTAACAATTTGTACATAAAAAGATTCTTTTTTACTTCTGTTATTAATAGTTGTCAGCTTTTTAATAAAAAAATGTTTTTCATGTGTATTTTTTAAATTGTAAGATAATATAACTTTAGTTAATTGTACCCTTATTTCCCGTTTTGTTATGCATTGGAACTTTTGTAAACATTAAACAGAGAGAGAAATTTGGAGAAATATAGTATATCATTTATTTTAAATTTCATTGACAAAAAAAGTTAAATAACTACTAGTCATGTTATACATTGGAACTACATGTCATTGATTCAATATTAAAATATAAATGGAATATTTTAGGGATTTGTATTTTTGTGAATATTTTGAATGTTAATTAAATTGTGTAGTTTATTTATTGCATTCTCACATAAGAAAATTATTCTCGTAATATATGCCTTATATATATATATAATATCATGACCAGACTGGATGTGCAGAGAAAACAATAAAAAAATGAATAAACCGATGATTCAGTTCTGCTCTCAGCTCTGTCCATACCTATCTTCCAGGAAAACCATTCAATGTTTTTAATGAAAATCATTTAAAATGACATTGAACTCTTTCTTTTAATTTAATATGAGTAATCCAAAAAGTTGAAGTTAATTAATTTTGCTATGTTACATCAAATTTGTATTTGATATTAACAAATCCTAACATCTTTGACTCAGCTCATTAATTTGCAGATTAATATTGCCTAAATATTATAATGCTGTACAGCGAATTTTCGTATATTATCCATATTATCAGGTTAATTTTTATATATTGCAATTAATTAATTAAAATAAATTCTATATTTTTTTCAACTTAAATCAACATAGTCAAGATTGAATATTTGTATATTAAGATGTTATTGAAAGTTCTAGAAGTAGTTGTCATTGATGAGGTCAAGAAGGACCCATGAGCAATTTTTCTTTTGTCCTATCCCGTTATAAATGTCAATGGTAGAATAATATTATCTCACGTCTCATCTTTTCTAGTATCAAGGCAAAACAATAATAGTGCATGGCACGAACAATAATGATGATGATGAATATGAATTAAAATATTTATTTTTAGCAATATAATTTTTTTAAGAATTAATAATATTTATAGAGATAATATATTTATAAGTTTTCTTTTTCTGAGAGATTTTTCTAAAATAATTTTTATATTTTTTAAGTTCTCCGAAAAAAAGACGTGATCGTTATGGATAATAAACGTTCAACGAATATGGTTATATATTCAGTAAAATTAAGTTTAATTTTATTTTTTATGTTTTTAAAAGTGACAATAAATAAGATTTAGATACATTTTTTGAGATTATGAATATCAATATTTTCATTTACGAAGAAAACTGTATCTGGATTCATTTTCATACGCATAAAACTTTGATAATCATATTACTATATATTTTTTTAGGAAAGATATTATGCATATATATAGATCTAGACACACGGTCTGAATTTTTAATAAAATATATTTTTGTTTTGATGATTTTATTTTTCTTTACATTCATTAATGAAACATGAGTGCTCACTTCAGTGTTAAAATTAGAATAAATACTCTATTAAAAGTATAACATTAGTAATTTCTTAAATATTATAAATCATGTGAAATAGTATTAAACATTGAAAGTTTCTTCAAGTATGTTCGCGAAATATATACAAGTCCAGGAACGATGATGATGATGTTGATACACAACTATCTCTTACACAGTTCTATTGCTTTATAAATTTTGTTTTTGTCATCATGACATCATCAAAAGTTTACGGATAATTAATATTGATTAGCATGATACGAGGTAAAATTAATGCATATTTAACTATAACAGTTATTATTCTTAATCTAAAAATTTATACTAATGTCCTTCTTGATATTAAAGCCAATAAGTGTATAACGTTTATCGTTTTTTTTTTTCTTTCCCTTTCTTGAATATTCAAAAGAAAGAGAGAGATTTTCTTTTTCTTTTTAATACAGGTGGGGCCCCTTGGATCTGCATTAGGTAGATCGCAAATAGGAGATAGAGATTGGAGAGTGGTAGGGTAGTGTGGTTAAGAATGAGCAAAACATCCTTAAAGACAAAGGTGTAGGATGCGTTATGCAAGCACCTACCCCCGTGAAGCCCAATGATATATGGTTTATTAGGATAATTTTTTATTGAAATGTTAATCTGAATTTTAATATGATAAAAGATACAAGAAGTCTAAAAATAAAAGATATGTATTTAAAGCGAGTTTAATAAAGAAATAAAAGAGGAAAACATATTTTTAAAGGTTAACAGGTTAAAAGTTAAAAGGGTCCAAAGATGTAAAGGGCCGTAAAAAGTAAGAAAAAAAATGTGGATGTATCTTTTTAAATATACGATAAATTTGTTTTTATTTATTTAAAATATAACTATATAATATTTGAGTTTTAATAAAATAAAAACTTAAACTTAAAGAGAACTTATACATGTCTTCTATCATTGTCTGTCTAACATAATTAACTTAATTATTATTATCTTATATAAAACATGTGTAAGGTTAAAAACATAATTTATACATGTCCATATATTATAATGTTACTTTAAACATTTTACAACAATTTTATATATTTTATAATATTTTTCACATCAAATATTTTATATTTTATATTTTTTTAATACTAGAAAAATAATGAATATTATTTATTTACTTTTCCTTTTTATTTGGACACATATTACTAACTTCAGAGGAGAAAACAAGTTAATCAAAGAGTTAAAATAGACCACGAGGGACATAAATAAGGGTAACATGAATATATTTCATCAAATATATTCATAAAAAAATTAACGTATTTGCACTCATACATACAAAGATATATCCAAATAATTTCTCATATATATATATATATATATATATATATATATATATATATATATATATATATATATATATATATATATAACTTTCTACAACTATATTTATAAGTAAACTTTACAATACGTGTACGCACACGCCACACACCATTAGAAATGTAGCTGTTGATCTCAATAATTTGGGTTGGAATTAATCTCCCACATCTTAAGATTCATTTTCTAAGAATACTTTTTTGAATTTTATCACTTATAAAAGTTAATATTCAAAACATAATTAATACTTAAAAAAACTAATTATTTCATTCAAACTATAAAATCTAGATATTTTAAATAATTAAAATCTGTGTTACATTATAATTTGTCTGAAAGTTTAAATAGTAAGTAACAGGATAAATGTGCTTTTAATTCCTACATTTATGTGTGAAATTGAAAATTTTCGTTATTTAAAATTTTGATATGTTTTGATCCTTAAAATCTAAAAATAAATGAATTTAATCTTTTTAATTTAGGAATTTGATAAATGATACAATTATATCGTGTAAATAATTCAAATGCTACAATAAAATATGTTTGATATAAAAATAATAATTAAATTAAAAGAAATATATTCATTTGATTTAAAAATTTCGAACAAAAATGTAATAAAATTTTAAGCAATAACAAATTCCAATTTCTTTCTATTTAAGGTAAGTGTTAAAAATAACCTTGATTTGTTCTGTGTGTCTTTCGTTGTGTAGATAGAATGATTCTATAGGTGAAAGCTAATTTAAGAAAAAGATAAACAAAGTCTACAAGATAAGGGAAAAGTGATATATAAATATAATTGATGTCTTTTGTATGTTTTTTTTTTAAATAAATTTTTCGAGTGAATCAAGAAAAAATGAAAAAGAATGAGATCAACTTGATAGTAGATGTGATTTTCTTAAATGGGTTTTGTGAAATAAATAATGAGATTTAATTATTAAATGTGAATGTATTGATAGTTTATATTGAATTTCTATTGTATTGTGAACTGTGAATGATGATAGAGAGGTATTGAGAGGGTGGGTTTTGCTGGATTTACATATCCTGTTATGTGGATTATTGGTTAGTTTTAGTTCGTTAGATATGTATAATTGAACTGGATTATGAATCATGAGAGGGTGTTGAGAATTATTGATTGTGTGATTGAATTAGAATAAAATGAAGGTATTGAAATGATGTTTTGAATTATGTGTGGTACTTATATGTTTTGATTACATTAGTTTTGCTACCATTAGAAGACTTTGAATTTTCAGAAGTGATTTATTATTTACTATATGGTTATTCTTTTCATACCATAAATTGTAATAATGATTGTATTGAGCTATGATGGTTAATGTAAGAATGTTTGTGAAAATTGGTACGATATTAATATTCAAATTAGTTATTTCCAAGGAAAAATACTAATTTAGAGTGAGTCAAAGTGTATCGAAGGGGATTTGTTATGAGAGACTATCCTGACTCTACTAATATTCAACTCACATAGAGGAAGATGTCTAGGTGGTGAGAGTTGAAAGAGACTTCACTTAGCAGACGGTATGATATGAAGTATCATACTTAGAGAGCTAGTGAAGTTAACCCTGTCTGTCATGACTTGATGAGTCACATTGGTATTCATGATACAAGTTTTGAAATAAGAATGAGAATGTAAGTATGACCAGTGCAGAGTCTCACGAGTCTATTCAATACACTTGTCTTTCGGGAACCGAGTCTAGATATACTTTGTTGTTTGAACCACTTTGGTATTTGGTTTGATATGTGAACTGTTTATATTTTTGGGATGGTTCATGTAGTGATATGTATCGTTGAATAAGTTATTGAATTGAAGTAATAAATAGAGTGAAATAAGTTGGAAAATGAGAATGACTAAATTAAGGATTGATTTCTAGCAAATATTCGTTTTGATAATTATTTTATAAGTTATTATTTATTTTATATTAAGCTCCTTCTTTATTTATATATATATATATATATATATATTTATTTATTTATTTATTTATTTATTTTTGATGGTGATAATGGTACATCTGAACTGGAATAGGAGAATGAAGTATAAGATAAAAATATTATAATGATGATGAATTATAATTTTGCAAAATTGTATTAAATTTTTTAATTTATATTTTGAAGTATTTATGAATTTATTCAAATAAAATTATTTTTCAGTATTTCATTATTTTGTATAAAAACTATAAAATGTGAATTTATTTTGAAATACTTTATTAATGCTATAATATTTAAATATTGATATAGGACATTTATTACTTTTTGGGGCGTTACATTAAAAATATATTTCATGAATTAATATTTAATCCAATAATAATCTATTATAGTAACAATTGATCATTAACATAATCCGTACAGATAATTAAACAAAAGGATACGGTTTAACTATTCAGTTATATTTCATAATATATAGAAATTAAATTATGCTGATATAACTTTTAATAAATATTATATTATTTATAATTTTAGATAAAAAATTTCAATATTGTTAAAATAGAATAATAATAATTTAGTAATTATATTAATAGTATGAAACATTAAATAATTTTGTATTAAAATTAAAATAAAATTACAACACATTTGCTTCGCTATGATTAACCAAATACAAAAGAAGTATGTATTACAGAATAGTTGGTGTTCCAAAAAACAACAATTTCTTATATCTGCTATGTTTTAATTTGTATTATTACTTAGTGAATGCAGGTTCTCTATATATGCTATGTATAAAGTTTTATAATCTTATGTTACTATTTACACTATTCTTTTCTGCATTCACTGCAGATAAAAAAAAAATAGCATCATATAACATTCATTTTGGATAACCACGCTAAACAAGTAAACTGAATTATTCATGTTATATAACAAAGTTTGGTATATATTAGATAACTCAATTTTATTTTTCCACATAGAATTCGATGTATACTTATATATATTTTATCCATAGAAAATATAAAACTTGAGTGATATTTGAGAGGACTTAAGCATAGAGATTAAAATAAAAGAAGGAAATTATGGAAGGAAAATGAATAAACTTTGGAAGGTAATTCCAATCTTGAAAATTCCATGAAAACAAAAACAAACGTTGGTTTTATTAACGTGTTATGATCAATTACCACACAAGCCACCAGGTCCCCCAAATTGGATAGCATGTCCAATTTCTGCTCCTACATCTTCATAGTACTTAACATCAACACAATCAGGTTTGTCATTGAGTGTGAATATTTCATCATACGAAGGTTCATGATCTTGTCTTGATACATCTTGAAAGGACAGAGACCTAAAATAACATGCATGAACAAAATTATTATCGGGAAGATAACCAGATCCCAATTGAGGACTTGGGGTGTTAGGAGGAGTCGATGTTCTTCCACCCCAACCCACTTGATCAGCAGAGGACATGTTCGAGAACAATTTTATTGGAAAATATCCGATGTTTTCTCCCTGGTAACTTAGCCACCAATTTTGTGTTTGTGGATCCTAAAATATATATTAACATTGGTCAATAAATTGATATCATGTCTAATATTACAAAAGTAAGAGTTGTATGGAATGAACATCACCTGTGTAATAGAAATTGCAATCTCAACCGTTGGTCCACCATAGATAGATGTTTTGTCTATGCGTGCACCAAGGTATTTTCCTTTATGAGTTTGCACAAATCCTGAACAATATAGATTGTAGCATCCTGTCTTCTTGAAATTATCTGCCTGTGTCGCAATCAAATACCACATTAACTTCTTAAAAAAAGAAACATGTTTTTAAGGTAAAGATTTAAAACAAAAAAATAAATCTCTTCTTACTGTCCATGACGTGTAAATATGAGTTGCAAAGTCACCATATAATTGTGGAGCCACCTAACATATAATAATTGATAAATTAAATGTTATGTATCATTTAAAATTCACACTATATACACACATAGACAGTGAAATAGTAATTGGATCAAATCAATACTCACATGCCATCCGAAAGAGATTTTGTTAGTGTTATCTGTTGGTCCATTTTGAACCCATAGATGAGACATGCTAATTTGATCTCTTCTTGTAACTTTAGGATTGTAAACACTATTACTTCCACCAACTTTATAATAAGCACCATAAGATGGTAAAAGATATATTTCGGCAAGCTACAAAATTAACAGATTTAATAACAATTCAAATAGAATCATTAGCATTTGATAAAGATTATTTTTAAATTTGTTAAGAAGAAACTTACATGAACACCAGGAATATCTTGAACCAAGATATGATTATTTGATAGTAATTTGTTTTGAATGAGATTATATATAGTAGTTCTTCTAATAGGCACAGTTCCTTCTGGGCACTCATCTTTCTCAAGTCCAAATATGATTTTGTTAGAAGAATTCTTCAAGCTTGTTTTCTCAAATGAGTTCTGGAAACTGGGTTTTCTCTATAATTAAATAAATAAAGAAAAATTAATTATATGATAAAAAAAACAAAGAAAAATTTGACTATATTAACAAATATTTAAAAAATAATACCTGTAATTTATGATCCTTTAATAAAGGATGATCAAATGCTGGTTGCTTGTAAATATCAATACAATCAACAATATACCCGTATTTTGTCTACAAATTAAAAAAAAAATACAAAATATATCAAAATTATTTATTAAATCAAATGAAATTCAAGAAAAAAAAGGAAAAAATAATAAAGTATAAGAAAAAATACAATACATGAATACTCTTCACAGGTGTTTTGTTCATAAGTTGCAATTGTTTTTTCATCTCCAAATCTTCTTCGAGTGTGTTTTGAATGCCATGAACTCTAGAATTATCATAGCTACTCACGAAGCACAATACAAAGAACAATATATGAATCATTTCTATTTTAGAAATGTTGTATCAAATAAAATAAGTGATGGGTCACCTTGTAGAATTGGCTGCTTTTATAATAGCACTACAAGATAAATAATAAATATAGAATGAAATAAAAGTACGTAGTAATAAATGAAAATAAATAAATGGAAAATAAAATGGCTTAAACAAACACTGGCCATGAAATTAACATTCAACCTAAAGAAATGCTTATAGAATTCATGGAAGTAGAAAAAAAAAATGAGATGATATTTTCAAAAAAGGGAAAAGAATAAAAAATGAATGATTCTTTTCCCCGTTTTTTAGCTATACGAGAAAAAAAAAAGGGAAAACAAAGATAAGATACATAAATAAAAAATCCATATTCATTTACTCCTCATCAAAGCCCCATCAAATACTTTAAACTCAAAATTGATTTCTAAGATTTTAAACCGAATAAAATTCCGATTGAAAAAAAATAAAAGATTTATGCCACATTGTGTAACAAGCAGAATACATGTATATATATAATTTAAATTAATAATTATTATACTATTCTTTATCTCAAAAAAAAAAAAAATCACACACACAGACAAATTAATATTATAAATACAGATAGTCTTTTTGAAAACTGTTATGTAATCGTGAATATAATTAACATTAAAAATTATATTATTTAATTTAATTAATATTAAGAAAATTAATCTCTTCAATAAATTTAAAATGATAAATAACGTAATAATTAATATTCAAATAATTATATTAATTACACATTTGAAGACGTTGTATTTAAGTTTTTATTTTCCGTAATTGTTGTGGGTTAATTTAATTTTGTATGATCAAATTGGTTACCAATTTTTAGGCGTTGTATTTAAGCTTTATTTACTTAATTGTTGCTATGGATTGATTTGATTTTAAATAATTATATTAACTTTAAAGTTTAGACGTTGCATCAAATTGTATTTTTACGTTATTGGCAGTTTTGTATATATTGTATTTTTTTATTATTGGTTGTAAATAATATTTTTATAAGTAAAATAAATTTGAATTTCTTTAAATGATCAGATTGAATTTTTCAATATCATCATAACTGTCAGGTTGTTCCAGACTAAATTTGAATTCGTAATATTAGTTTATCTGCTTTATTACTGATGAAGATTAATGAATTTGTCTATATCAATATTATTTATCAAACCATTTATTTTAAAAATAAACATTCCTAAAATTAAAATAGTTTATAAATTAATAAAATCATATCCATGGTTGGTTTATAATAAACTTTATTCAAGATGAGAATTTAATCTCCATGTAATATTATATATATTATTACTACAGGAATTATTTGAGAGACTGATATAAATGGGACACACAAACATTGAACTCAAGTGTTATTTATCATAGTTATGTTATATTCCTATGTTTGTTTTGTTTAACATTTCCTACATTACTCCTTCACAAACATTGAAGAAATATTTCTAAAGGGTTGGAACTTGTAAAGGATTCACAATAATATTTACATTACTTCATCACTACACTTATTCTTCGTAACAATATATTTAGTATAAGAATATTTTCACTACTAAATTTTGATAACTTTTTCTTAAAATATATGATAAATTTTAAATGATTTTAAAATATTAAATAAAAAATTACTTAAAAAATATAACTTAAAATTATAAAAAAAAGTTGTCAAAATAATTTTTTTTTATATTTATACGAAATACCGACTTTTTCACCTTACGCGCTACCACACAAAGATTACTCTGTTATAAACTACGCGTTAAGACATAAGAATTTTCTTCAGTATTATAAATTATGCACTAAGACACATAATTTCTTCGCTACAAACTTAAGAAGAAAAAAAATAATACATTATCCATCTATGTAAGATTATTTATACACTTCTATAAAGGTCACCTCGTTAAATACTTGTTAGAAAAAACAACCGGACATGGGAGAAAAAGACTATAAGAGGAGATAGTGTCACCTGATACAAAATTTAAGCATTTAACCAAAACAAAAGCAGAATTTATCAGCATTTCACGTCCTTGGAACACATACGCACATTCTTCGACAACTTCTCTAACACATAACGAACCTGTTCAATTGGGTGACAATTTACTGCGGATTTCTTGTAATTGAGCTTTTCGTAACATTAAATCTTCAATAAAAAAACGACCGCAATTATATTTTAGGTATAATTTTAGTTCTAATCGTTGTTTTTTCATCGCAGCATGACCACCTTCTCACTTGTGTCGTCCTTGTCACCTCCTCTGTCTCGGAGGCTTTGCTATAATATTGTTTTTCTGTCAAGATACTAACACTAATGCACACAGATTTTATATTTCAAACTAAATAAAATGGATTACTGTATACATGATTTCTGAATCATATTAGTTTCCGGAATTTGTGATGACATTGGAGCAGTCTTTGGGAAGCTCTAGAATAGATGGTGGATATGATTTTAAGTAAGATGTAGGTTATCCATTAAGGTTTGAGTAATGGAAGCTGGCACTATTAATCATGAAGAGTCTTAAATAATAATTATAAAATGGTTAACTAATGTTTTTACTTTTTTTTTTAATTTTAACTCTAAAATAAGATTAAAAATGTGGTCACAAATGATTGCTTTTACTAATATTAAGAATCTAACATTTTTTTGCGATATTCTGACGATAACATACAGTACTTGATTGGAAGAACTGGCTGCTATACTAATTAAAGCTAGAATGATAAACTGGAAAATTTCTAAAAGCGTTGTATTTTCTATGAATTTCGGTTACAGCGTTTAGGAAAATACAAATTGCGATAATTAAGGCCCAAAACAACTCAATAATTGTGGGATTTTACTTTCTATAACCCTACAGTCACTTTGCATATTCCATATTTTTAAATTGACTATTTTACTTTTCCTAAAAATTACTTTCTAATTACATGTTTTGGAAATTTTTTAAAATTTGCGAAATAAAATTTTTAGAATAAAATTTTAGAAATACATGAAATGCATTTTGGAAAAAAATCATCACCGAAAGTTGCGATGAGGAAGTTGAGTGCTTCATCGGAAGTCCAATTCCGTGTTCCATGATTTTTGAAATTTCGTTTTCCAGAGCAACGTGGCTTTAAGTTTACGGATTCTTTTTGTTCATCATTTCACAAAAATAAAAATAAAAATCAACACTCCCACTCTAGTGTTAATGGTTCAAAATAATTAACAAGCGAAGACATTAGTTATGAATGTGAATGGTGTGAACAAACGGTAGAGAAAAGGGGTTTGAACGAGACACACTACTACACACACCAAGGAGCACCCTAGCACAGGGAAGTGAAGAAGAATACCAGGACAGGGAGCACGAGAATGTGAAGAGAATAGAAATAGGATATGTGAGCTTCGTGGAGTTTGGGAGTGGAGAGGGTTTGTGATGCACAACTTTTTTTTTTTAAGTTTACTGCTGGTCAAAATAGTCAAGAGCTAATTTTGGAAATTGAAAATTACTTGGGGTGCAGAAGAAATTATGGGGTGCGGGAAGAAGCGTCCCAGGAGCTACTCTATAACGTTTTCTACTGGCCACAGCCCAAAGTTAACTTTTCATTCAGAGTTTCACTCTTCCAGTTTTTTTCACATGAAGGGTTTTATTTACAAATTGATATTTTAAAAACCATGGCTTCACATTCAAAAAGTTAGTTGGCTTAAAATGATTTTTATAACATACATAAATCATAAAAAACAATTCTACAAATTAAATTCATTTATTAATTTTACTCACTCCAACACTAAGTAGTCTTCATATTGGTGTTATCAATCATTTGCAAAAAAAAAAAATTATTAACGATATTAAACAATATTAAAATAATAAAATATGGATGTTGAAGGATCGAGCCCCCCCACACCCGAAAGGAATTGGCGTCCGCTGTTCCTGGTAATACATCGTGCGATTCTTCGGCTTACCCTCTAAACAATCTAGTATGTTCATTGTTTAATGTGATGGGGGGCAAAAATAGTGATTTTTGGCGTAAAAACTAGTATGTTTTGGCGTAAAAATGACATGCACGCTAAAACAATATTCGAAAAACCCATAACCAACCTTTGTCAAATTCTTATTTCTAAACAGAATAATCACAAGACAAACGATCAAACCTCCATATACCGAGACATCCTCTCAACAAAAAGCAACTTATTTTCGTTTTCCTATCAAACTTGGGAGTAGTAATTGATAAAATAGCAGAAAAGACTGTAAAGATGGAATACAGTCTGACACTTCAAAAATTATTTAGCTTCCTCACAGTTCGAAACTTAGCTTCCTCACAGATCCTCCGGGCCGTTAATTTCCTGCGTAACACGATTAAATCTTTAGACCTAGAAGATATTAGAATTACAACCTCATGCTCACAAATAAAATTCATATATGGTTAATTACCTTGTCCGCAATGACAGCGCTGTCTGGAATTTCCAGCTTTACATCAGGCTTTGCTACAATACTGACTTTTCCCTGTCAAGGCACCACAAAACATCAGAAAGCAAAATAATGTTAGCTTGATTAAAAATTACTCTTTTGAACCCACTTCTTAATTTTTAGGTTCAGTTCGGTCAGTGTATATATTCTGTTAAACGAAATTGGTTCTTTCATCAATTAGGTCAAATTGGTGTTCTACTAGTTTATGACACTAACTTGGTGCTACATAATCACACCATCATATAATTGTGTTGTGTCAACCAAAGATTAACAGTGTTGAAGTGCTAAATTGACAAAATTAACTTATTTTATTCATAAGAAAAGTGACATGACAAAAAGCGGAAGGGAACAAATCAACCAAACTGAGAGTAGAAAAAATAAATAAGAACCAAAAAAATATTTTAACCTATAATTTTTTTAAAATTCTATAGAGGATGTTATTTTAAAAAGATGAAACCAAATAAAGTTACTGCTAATCATAATAACTGAGAGCCTCACTAAGATGGTTTTGGCCTGGGTTAGTTTGACACTATAGTTTGTCCTTTCCTTGTTTGTTGATCCCGATAATTTAATTTCTTCAATGTTATCCCCTATAGTTTTATTATATTTTAAGAAATTTTGTACATTTTAAAATATATAAAATATTAAGAATATTTACGATTATTATATAAACTAAAAGTGATTAATAATACTAAATTATTTTTGACAACTATATATTTTAAAAACTGAGCGACACAGCATTTAAAGAATAATTTTATTTTAATAAATAAAATAAAATATAAAATAAAATACAAAGAATAATTTATTTCTATTTTAACATTTCATTCTTAATATGAAATAGAAATCTTACTAAAATGTTTTCTCATAAAATAATATGCAGTGACATGTTTCTCATTATTATAAATTTATGTATACTTTTAATTCTCGTGATTTTTGGATATGCACCGGAACAATAATAAAAGAGTTAAAAATTATATGCAATTCTTTAGATACTTATGGGATTGTTAACCAATCAAATTGGAGTTCCACTAGGCTAATTCGAAAAATAAATGTTTGTGTTAGAAAAACACTCACTCCCAAGATAAAACTCTATTAATTGGAGAATAGTATCTAAAAGCACGTAAGGTACTGTATCTAAGCTTTATCCTTATAAAAACACAAGTTTAACAAAAATCATAATGAGAGGAACTTTTACGAAGGTTCTTGCATTAACCATAAGAGTATACAATTCTCTCATCCATAATTTAACCAAATTATATTGAGGGCAGAAATTTAATATAGTTATATAAGTATTCAGTTCTAGATATTGGAATTATTAAGGTCAGTTTCATAATTAAAATTAAAGACGATAAAGCACAGAAACTAAGGATTAAATCAAATACCTTGAGGACAACACCAGCTCCAAACCATACATCGCCAGCCACTTTAAGACTGTCAAGCTCAACAATACTGGGAATTGACTTGAAGCGGCCCATGAAGTTGCTAACCTGTGAAGGAGACTAAGAAATTTAGTATTATGGTTAAGCTCTAACACAAAGTAATAGCAATATCAATCTTAACCTTCTTAAATTCTGGTCCCAGTTCAATAGAAGGGTTTTCAGGATTTGTCCTAGCTTTGTTCCGAATGACAAATCCATTTTCCAAGGTGTAGAGGTCAGACTGAAGAAACAAAGACAACTAATTATGTCAAATAAAATATTAAAATCTTCAAGTAAGATTGTGTGCCATGCATCGGAAAAGTTTATAACCTGGACAAGAAGTAAATCTGAAGTTGCCTTCACTGGAAGGAACCGTGATCGAGGAACATTAATACCAATAGCCTTGTCAAAGAACTGTTAGAAACGATGTGAATATATTAGCACTGGAAGAAACTTACAGTAAAGAAGACTTCATTAATATGTTAACAAACACGTAGTACCCTTATGGCCGCACCAGCTGCAGTTTCCAGCTGAAGAACTTTAATTCCATCGACTTCCTACAAATCCACAGATTTAGTTAGTCAGCAATTTCCTAACCAAATATCAATTCTCAAACAACTAGCTCACAATACAGCATCCTAAAGAAGGAAAGACAGGCTATCAGTTGAAAGACAACAAATTTAAACCTTTGGATTCGGAATAATTTCCATCTTAAGAGCATCAGCTTCAACAAGCCTTTTAGCAGCGTTTAAGTTGACCCACCTACAGATTATTGTCAAAATATATGCATGAGTATACAATCTAAAACAACAAGGGCACTAACCACTAAAACTTACAAATTATTTGTGTTGAAAATTTTGAACTTCTCAATTGACTTGAATTCACTGACCTGCATTGAAGACAGCATTACATTTGAATGGAATAGTTCGAAAATTTCTTCTCTAGTCTCCATCAAAGTTAAGACTCAACATCGTTAATTACCACATGTTCCAGCTACCACAAATTGAATAAAAGAATAGCAAAAAAGAAAGTATTGCCACTTAGCTTTATAAATATTATATCATCAATGCGGATTTTGGATTTTTTTTGTAAAAAAATGTGGTAACATCCATAATTAGAGTTCACAACTTCTTATCAACTTCTTGCAAAGTAAAAACGACGTACTGCAATTGAATCAAGATATGAACTCCTTTTATGTACCAAAGTAACGGCTGCTAATGTATATTTCCATAAAATAAATTGGATCTCACCCTTATCCTTCAAACACTTTCAACAGTGGAAACTTGTGAGAGTTGAATGAAAATGACTAAAAAGAATCGTGCTTTCTATTTTTTTTCTTTTACTACCTTTTTGAAAACTTGTATCCATTGATGTGACCTCTCCGGTCAAATTATAAAAACATAATAAGCATCAGTTAGGCTTCGCAACCTTATTACACCACAAAATAATTAAATCAAACAAGCCAATACATTAATGCTTTCATTAGTGGCTTACATGTTCATCTGGGACTTGTGCGATTTCCAGGAGCTGCATAAAAGAATCATAGATAAATATCACTTAATAGCAACGTTTTTGAGATTTCAATGATTTTTAATTTTCTCATTTAACCAAAAGGAGGAAGAGAGCATGAAAATTGAACTCTGGATAGATTTTCTTTTATTTCAGTGAAATATAAATTACAAAAATATATCACATAGAAGCAAGTTTACATAGAAAGACTTGAAAAATTTTTATAATTAGAACCAGAAATAATGAAATGAAACCTTGGTTGAACAGAAATGAGATCAGTAAAGATTACATGCCTGAACTCTTCCTTCGTACGAAATCAAAGTGCCACCCTTGACATCAGCCAATGTCTTGGGAGTCACCTGCATTAGAAAAAAGGAAAAGAAAAAAGATGAAAAAATGAAGTCTGAAATAAAAATTACAAGATAGAAACCATCTTTGCTTACCTCCATACAGTATTCATTCTTGTTCTGGATCAAGTGATGTAAGATTTCTACATCAATGAGTCAAGTACACTGATAGTACTAAAGAAACCTTTTTTTATGTATAAATAGTAAGCAATGTAGTAAAAAATATTTAAAAACAAAACAGAAAGAACCAATGAACAATAAGGATACGCAAGTCAACTATAGCTCCCAAGTTATCCGAATTGGCAACAAATAGATACTCTTTACCCTGTAAGAAGAAAAGGAGAATAAAAATAAAGTTATGATAATAATTATGAAAACACAAAATAAATACAGTCCAAGTAGAAACAAGTTCAGGTCTAGGATTAACCTGGGACAATAGTGCATCAAGTTTGCCACTGTTATATAATGCTGGGAAGACATCACCATGGCCGGGAGGGTACCTATGCGTAGGAATTACACATAAGCCAAATCAGACTATTTGCAAATTAGCTTATTGTTAATTTGCTATCTTGAACACTTTCCATTTGAAAAACAGCCACAAATCATGGGTATCACTTTCAACGTAACCAAATATAGTAGTACTTGGATCTAAGACATAAAAACATGATTACTTTTATATTTTAAATGACATTTAGCATATATTAAATTGTGTCTAATTGTGTCCTACAATATGTAATTGGGTTTAACATAACAAACATCACACTCACGGCAAGCTCTGGCCAAAAAAGTTTGAGGAAAGTCAAAAGCAGTCTTTACACAGTACCAGAATTCCTCCAAGGAAGAAAAGTCAATTACATCCAGAACAATTTTCATCATGATGGCTGATATGTTGGGTTTAAGTGGTGGATACAAGTGATGCATACCAGAAAAAATAAAGTCGGTTGGATGAACGTCAAAAGGCGCATAATTGCTAAAGTTCAGTGTCAATACGGCGTAATTATCCAAAAGGTGGAGTCGAGGAACAAAAAGGATCTGAGGATATTTCTACATATTAGTTGTTGAAATGAAGCTTCTATGGCTCCTTAGAATGTAGGCAACAAGATAAAAACTTAAAGGAGATATACAAGTTACTTCAGAAAACGCAGATTTATGGGATAAACCTTTAAATATATAGTTTTCAATTATTAGTATTAAACCTAGTTCTTCTTCTTGGTATCAATGCAGTGTGAATTTATCCGTAGGTTTCTGCTATCAGCTATGCTTCTTTTCAAAAAGAGAAAACATATAAAATTTTAATTTTAAATAAACCCCTCTGACACTAGGAGACAAAAATGACACCAGTTAGGTGTACAGAAACATAAGCAAGCAATCCATCAAAATATGAACAGTGAACAATGCCATGTTAAGAAACATTTGACTAAATAAAATAGTTGCAGTGACAAGTTGACTACCAGAGCCCTGAGCAAATAAGTAGTAAACGTGATTGGTCCGGAGATATGGAAAATAATCAGCATCAAAGAAGTTTGCACGTAAAAATGACAAACCAATGCATATGGACCAGCTTAGATTTACGTCTAAATTATACATGTAGCCATACACCATTTTAGCATTTCTAATTCAGAAAAATAAAATAGAAGATGTAAATTGTGAAATCGGTGCAATAATATAATCCAGTACAAAAATGAAAAATGAAGTCATACCATCCGTCCTTGTCAGTGCGCCCTTTGGAAGGTAATGGCAGAAAGTCCTCAACAACCAATCGAGGATACTGGCTCTGCATAAATTATTAATAGTGCAACAAAATATAAAAAAAATTAAATCAAAGTCCATAAAATCCAAAATATAATAAAACAAGAAATCAGAGTTACAGACCTGGTTAAAAGTATGAATCTCAATCTTTGAGTTTTGGTATTTTTCAATAATCTACAAAAGTAAAATTGTTAGTTTACAAGCAAATTCAGATTATAAATTACTAGGCAAAGGGGATAAATAACAAATAAAGAGCGAGTACCTTTTGAGTGTCCTCATGAGTGTTGAATGAATTCATCAAAACCAAAGGAACATTGCTTCCGTATTTGGAATTGAGATTCTACATCATGAGTGTTGAATGAATTCGTCAGCGGAAAGTCCATACAAGTGGGGGAAACATAAAAAACAAGTAAACGAAGGACTCGAGAATAACCTCAATTTGGATGACAATTAAATCTAGAAATGTCAACCCATCACGAACTTCAATGACAGATCTGCATTTGATTTGCATATCAATTAACCCTTAAATACAGATACAGCTCGCCAGAAATGGTGATTTAAGAATATAATACTACCAGAAATTTCGTCTTGGCACAGGCCGTCGAATTACTTTTCAACAAATTGAAAAGTAGCTCCCATTTTATTTTCTTTTGTAAAAGGTGACACAAGGATAGCAGATGTATTTTCAAACAAAACGCCATACACAGTACAGATACCTACATCTACATGCATTAACCATATATATAATACATCTTTCGGATCATAATCAATTTAGATAAACTAAAGATTAACAATCAACAAAATTTCATGTATATGATCCCAATCTTAAGTCTCGACTAACTTTCGCTGGTATCTAAAACAAAGAATAACATCTATATAGGCATAGGCATACTTAGGACCAGTGCAGCCCATAGTTGTTCCCAAGCCTCCATTTAGCTTCAACACCACGAGCTTGTCCAATAGATTCTTCACCTCCGAAGCATCTGCACCAATTGCGTTCCATGTAACAACACCGAACTCTGTTTACAAAACCAAATCGACGAAAGCAAACAACAAAACGCGAGGATTCGTTACCTTCAGGAGTTGGCGCCAAAGTGTCGTAAGGCACAACCACTTCGTCCGTAGGCGTCTGGATCTTGCTCCATTCCACATGCTGCGCTTCGCCACTGCGACGCATTTAAAAGCAAGATTCGCTGAGATCAACAACAAATAAGCACGAATGCAGAAGAGGTTCCTCCATCTCGGAGATTGATTCACCTGAGATAGCGGCTGACGAGGTTGATGAATCCGCTCTTCTCGTTCTCACTGCACGGAACAAAACACGAATCAGATTCCGATCTGGCGAAAGCGGAAACGAAAATGAAGGAAATCGAGAGTAGAGGATTGAAATTGAGAGAATGCGAGACCTGATTTCGTTCAGTCCGGCGACGGCGGGCTGGAGAGCGGAGAGCTTCTCAGTGGCAGTGGCCATTACGGTGGAAGAATCGAGAGAAGGCGAAGGATGCAAGGGTTACGTGAGGAGATTAGAGAGGGAAGATAGTGAGAGTGTGTGTGAAGAGGGTGGTGATAATAGAAGAGAAGAGAGGGTGTGGTGGTGCTTGCAGAAATTGACACGGGAACAAAACGCCAGCGTATTTAGTTTTGAACAGAATATGCTTGCATTGCACCCGAATAAGTAGATATCAGGGGACCCTGTTCTGATCTGATCCCTCTCGTCCAATCGGAAAAAATACTGGCGCGTTTTTTACGCAACCTGTGCGGTAAGAAAACTGGTGCTATTGTTTTCTATTTTTAACATACATCAATTACTCGTTTCATTTTTATTAAAACTAATTCTATTTTAGTTTCTACACTAAAAACATGTTCTGTGTTCTACAATCTAAACACAATAAATAAAGATTAAAATGGAATGTTTTAATATAAAATTGCGTGATTGTCACAGCTATATGAGAAGGTAAAAGTTAAAACTTTTATTTTATTTCTTTCTTTGAGTTTCATTCTCGGCTGAGTTATCAATGTTAGAGAAGATTTTTTTTTTTATTCAAGAACAAGACATTTTAGTTAGCTTAATGACTTCGATTAAGCTAAAGTAAGAGTTTTCCATAAATAAATTTAACTTTGTATTCTATATTATCTTTTATTTTATTTTATTTTATTTTATTATAGATGTTTAAAACTAATACAGTGAAAATGTTTTTAAATTATTTTAGGCGCGGGCTTCAATTTTTGAGTGCGGAATTCATGTAAAGAATTTATACGATTTTTTGCCAAAAAAATCTATCAGACGCTTCATACCCAAACGTTGAAAGGAGCAAGAAAAAAAAAACAGCAGCAGTTGCAATGATGTAACAAACAAATAAATAAAAGCTTGGATTGATAATTTTTCTTTTACTAGTTTCGCATATAAAAAGGAAAATTAAAATCTAGAATTCCTCTCTCATATTGGGTTTGAGGTCCAATTTCTAAAATGGTCTGTAACAATCCAAAAAGTCGTCGCACCCGAATGAGGTTAACGATCAGGTGTAAGATTTAAAGGGTGTAATCATAATTATGAACCGTGAGTTGTGTTATTTAATTGGAAAAAAAGCTATCACTTTATTGTACTAAAATAGAATGCTATTAATAGACTTTGGGTTCTCTTTTAAAAGTTTAACTCATCTTAAATTATTGTAAATACGGGTAACATTATTGTAAAAACTTAAACACTTATTATTTATCATTGGTGTAATTAAATTCGGTAAGTCGGCTAGATCGATGGACAGACATAGAAACATTAAGCGTGTTTTTCATGTTTTTTATAATGTTACTGTTTATGTGATTACCAAAGTTGCAAGAGTGAAGCGTGCATGGTTAAGAAGATGTAATTTGAAATAGGAGAATGATATTTTGATTTTTTTTTATTTATTTTTAACTTATCACTTTAATATAATTAAAGAGTGATCAGAGTAATAAGTTAGAAATAAATAAAAGAAAATTAATTAAAATATTACTATTATAATTAATAATGATATTATTATAATTTTTTCAATAACTAATAATATTATTATAATTTTTAATTCAACCAACAATTAAAATAATTTTTCAACCAATCACGCTTTATTTTAAATTTATTATACTTATTAAAATTTTATTACAACTAAATAGATTCTATTTTCTATTAATTTTAAATTAATTTTACCTAAATAAATATCATTTTCTATTCAAATTTAACAATAGGCAAAAGGATATATTATATTTTAATCAATTAAATTTTTATTTATTTATGATATTCATCAAATCATTTATCATTCACAAACTTTATCTTCAACTCTTCGTTAAGAATCTAAGTGTGAGTTTAAGTTTTACATTATCTAAAAATAAGAGAGTAGAACGTTATATAAGGATCAAAACTCATTAATATATTGTCTTTAAGGTTTTGGGTTGAGAGTGATGATAATGTTTAATATGGTTGGACCAATATTTTATTAGTGTTGTATCTTTTCAGTGAACCTCTTATTCAAACAAGTACATATCTCTATATCAAAGAAAGTCTCACTCTCAATCTTCGTCCTCTGAATCAATAAACTGCTATTAGATCCTATTAGAGACCTAAATAAGATAAAAATAACAAAATACCCACTTTAAGCTGATATTAGAAGTAAAATATAGTCTAAAACATTATTAAGTTAAATCTTGCTTAATTGAATGAACAGTATCAGACCTAATTCAACGCATAGGTGAGTCCCTAAAAATAAAAATGTTAGTATGTGACCGAGATATATAATAACAAAAAAAAATTGGAGATTAAAAGTCGATAAGTCATAGAGAAATAAATTGTAAGAACAAACTTTATCATGAATGTATAAGTGTCTTTTTATGCATTCTCACTCTTTTCTTTACGATGTCAAATGTATCATAATGTTTTCAGAAAAGACATCTAACTTCCAATTTTATTTTATTTTTTTGTAAATATTATTCATTAGAATCAAGCCAATTATTGCACTAATTAAAGAGAATCTCGAATCAATCGATGTAATAAAAGTGTTTTCAATTTGAAAATGTTATTTTTATCTTATTTTTTTTATTCTCTCGCAATAAATCAAATATTAGTTTCACTTATATAACTAGACGTAAAAGTTAGAAAAAATATATATATATATATATAATTTTTTCATCCACAAAAGTTCAAGATCCAATCTAATATCATTTGAACAACTTCCTTTCAAATAACACTTTCACATATACCAGTTTTATTTTTGTTATTTTTGTTCTTATCATCACATGATGTGGAAAGGTAACAAAGAATAGTAGGCGAAATGGAGAATAGAATAAGATCACAAGTTTTAATTCGTTGCAAAATCACAGAGATGGCAAGTCGGTGAATATTAAGTTGTAAAATTATTAAACTATTAACATAAATTATAAAGTATTATTGTGGAAGCAAATACATATACATTACCCTTTTTCTATGCCATATTTATTATATCATATGAATGAATGTATTTAACAAATAGCAAATTTTTGGTTAAAACCCCATCTAAACCAATAATTTGGTACCTAACTTAGATCGGTTTAGAATAAATAATAATGGTACCAAACTTGAATTGGAATCCTCGTCATGTCAATTTTCTCTTTTAATCTGCTTAGTTCTTTACACTTTTCAGGATGATTTAAAATTGTTTGTTCATTTTGAAGGAATTAGAACCGCATAAAGCCCTCCAAAAGTGGATGGTTTATTGCAACTTGTGTTTTTTATTCAACGATCAAAATCAAGGGTAAAACGTTTGTCGAAAGGTTATTGGTAACACAAGATGTGAATTGGATTTGTTTCTTCTTTTCAGTTCATGCATGGATTTTCCTTTTGACAGTGCCAACATTATAATCTTTCACCTCTTGAACCAGAAAATAAAAGATATTATCTTTCACCTCTCGAACAAGAAATGTGTGTTGCACTTTCTCAGTTTGAGTTGAAACAACGTTTGAACGCATTCACATGGTAATGATCCAGGGTTGGAGAAAGAGACGTGCGTGGCTTGCCCCCATTGTGAAAAATTGGTTGATGTGAACACAGACACTGAAACTAGGACCCAAGAAAAAAAGTTGATGTTGCAGTTACTTTATTACCCTTACTTTCTGTGCCTAAAGGCTATTTCTAGCAAGACAACTAAGGATACAATACAAACCTTTTAGGTACTTGTATTGCCCATTACTTGAAATATATGTGTGAACTAAAGTTTGGTTTGCTTCATAAAGATAAAAGTTTTATATATGTGATAAAAGCGTAATTCGAATTTTGTTATGGTGTTAATATTTTTTTAATTAATCTTCGCATGTGGCTTAAATTGTTGTTTAAAAAAATTGAGATATCATTACATTAGTTGACTGCATTTTCTATTAATTTTTGGAGAAAATAAATATCTTTCTAAAAATTTTGAGATTTTTAAAATTATACTGAAATAATTATGGCTGCACATTAGCTGAAGTATATAAATGGACATGAACCAAGAAAGGCGACAGTATAGTGAAAAGTGTAATTAGTGTCGTATTTAGGAAAGTGTCAAATCTGATTACAAATTGGTTGAGAGAAAATTTTGAATAAATATTTATATACAATTATTTCATTTAAGATGGGGAGAGTAGTTCGAGGATATCTTGTTAACATTTATTCTGTTAAAGTTAAAATTTGTATTCATATTTTTTTAAAAATATGTAATAGTAGTATATAAAAGAGTCTCAACTTCTTATCTTTTTCTGGGATCACAAAATAAAATGTCACGATAAAATCTCGATGGATTGAGATGTTTAATCTTTTCTTTATATGAATAATTCATTGTTAAAAATATTAGGAACCTTGAGTGGCACACAAAATAAGTATTACTTTTTTTTAGATAGTTTATTTTATAGGTTTAAATATGTTTTTAGTTTTTAACTTTGAAGGTGAAATTTATGTATTTCAAATTTTGATATATTTTGGTTTTCAAACTTTAAAAATAAATGAATCTAGTTGAAGACGTTTTTGGTTGACATTGGGTTATTCATACTACTTGATATGTTTTACCTCAAATATCATTCTAAAATGTTATTTAACAAGTCTAATAAAATTAACGTCATAGGGTTAAAATGACTATATTTATTATTTTTAAAGTTTAAGGACAAAAATGGATGAAAGTTTGGGACATAGATGAATTTCACGTCTAAATTTATGTTGAATATGATGAAAATATGCACATGTAAAGTCCTACTTCTCTTAAGATAAGTAAAGGAAGTGGGCGTTCATAGTTATATAAAGGACTCTAGGTTCATGTTTTTAGTTGTCCCAAGTCTTAACACATTGAACTAATGTTGGCTTTCTTTTACTCTTGTAAATAGAGTGTTGTGAGATGTAGCTAAGTTCTTACTATGGAGAGTGTAGATGTATTTGGGGTCAATGATTAAGAGTTAGTTATATGTTGTATAAATTTGCATATAGTGAATATTCTTTGGTTGTCTTTTGATAATGACTGTGATTTTTTTCTGTATTTGAAGTTTTCACGTTATATTATGTATCATCGTTTTTGCTCTAATTTCTATGTTAATCTGATTATTCTTGGAAGGATTAAACTGATGTTTTTCCCAACAATTTAGAAACCAAAAATTATATTTAAATGTACTTACTGTGTCAACCTATAACTACTTAGCTGAAGATATAAGCCACGGTTTTTTTAAAATAATAAATCCGCAATTTTGAGAAAAAAAAATACATAAGGAAGTTAAATTAGATTAATGTTAAGAATTCAAAGTAAAATACAAAAATATATATAATTATGATTGTATTGCTTTGGACTAATTTAAGTAAAAAGTGAAATTAATAATTTATTGTTTTTATTTCATCTGTTACCTATGAGAAAATTAAAATAAAGAAAAAATAGTCCCTTGTACTTGAAATCAATTTGGATAAAAAAAATTAAATAGAATTTATTATGAATTATTTTTCTTTTATATATTGTTTTGTAATTATTGAACGAATTGCAATTGTTTTAGCATTCATTTGATTATTAAAGGCCTTTTTATAAATTCCCATATAAAAAAATACTTCATTTTTACAAAGAAATATAATACAACGAAATTTAACATAATGCGTTATCTTGGTTCTCAAATAAAAACATTAATGAAGATAAACACACTGGTGATAAATATTAGGTGGTTTAAGTTATATTAAATTGTATTCGATTTTTGTGTTAGTAATTATTGAAGATGATAAAACAAATTTAATTATTGAAAGTTACAGATTACAAGAAAAAACAAATTTAATGACACATAAAATTTGTGGATAATTACCTAATTTTGTTAGTAAATTAAAATTAATGACGATTTATCAACGGTTAAATTTTATGTTAAGATTTATTGGTAAAATGTTTCTTGTTAAACTTTATTGATGAATGATATTATAAGAGAATGTTGTTGATACGTGAAGTCTAGGTGGTGTGTCTCATGAAAATTTGATGAAGTTTTATTGAACTAACTTGAAGTCATTGCTTTGGAATCATGCTACATTGATGGGTTTATGGAGATTTGATATCATTCATGTTGAACAAGCCTTGAACACTTGCCCTCCACATTCATTAGAAAATAATGTTTGATGTTTGTAATTCACATTGTAAACCTTGTAGCATTAGTTTGATGTATTTGATTTTTATTGTGTTTTTTAATCTGTTGAAATAGTTTTCAATAGGTTAAAGTGTGTCTTTTAAGCTGTTGAATGGATTTTCAACAGGTTAAAAGGTTAGCTGCAGTAGTCTTAAATTGTGACATTTTCAATCAGTTGATATATTTTTTAATCGACTGATTTCACTTAAGTCAAGTGAAATCAACCAATTGATTTGGAAACCAACCTGTTGAATTTCCTAAACAGTTTGACTATAAGTGTTGTGATTTTTGAAAGAGAGGTAACAAGATCATCTTTTAGCGCGAGATTGTTCTAGAAACCTGAGAATTCTCTCTCTTTCGTGATCATTCATACTGCAATTGTTGAAAAAAGGTGTTTGTGGTAGGCAAGGTTGTGATACCACTGAGGTTTGATCTTTCTCAAGTTTTGTGTGTGTGTTTGGTGGTTTTCCAAGTCTGCAAGAGGTTTCTTGTTGTGCTGTTGTGATTCTTTTGTGATTCAAGAATCTTGTGTGTGTGTGTGTGGATGTGTTTTGCTTGTTTTGAAAGTGTAAGAGTGTAAATTTTGTAAATCTTTTGAAATAGTGCAAAGTCAGGCTCGGATTGCCTTGACAAACTGGATGTAGCTTAGATTTGAGTGAGCCAGTATAAAAATATTTTATGATCCAATATTTTCTCTAACCCTTCTCTCTTGCATTATCATTTAAAGTTAAAAGAACTTGGATTTAAACCATCTTTTTCATATTCTTGAGTGTTTTGGTGACATCTGCAACATTGAGCATGTTTGCATAATCAATTAGAACTTGTCTTATTGTTCTTTTACATTGTTCTTGTTCCAAATCTTAAATCTGCATTTATGCATTTTTTCCAGTATTTCAGTCGGCTGTTTTTTTGTTTCAATCGATTGATTATACCAATACAGAATCTGTTTAGTAAAATCAATCGACTAAATTTGTTTTTGACTGATTGAAAGTATCATTTCCAGAGGTTTTTGCATCCAAACTTGGTGATCGAATTGATTCAATTCAAGATAGATTTTAGCCTTTAAAGATTGCCAAAAATTTTAACTAGCCAATTCAATCTCCCATTCTTGGCATTTCAACCATTTCAAAACTTACAAATGCTAATAAGTATCTTTATGATACCGGTTAAGGATTAATGTGCATTAGTTCCATTATTTTTATAATGAAAGTTGAAATAATTAACTATATTAATTAAAATAATATAAATACATATAATATATTTTTAAAAAGACAAATATAACATTTGAAATTTCCAAACAATAACTTTAATAAAAAATAAACACTTTGAAATTTGCAAGGTCTCAACTAAAAAGCAAAAAGAAATAATGTTTAATTATGCCTTTAGTCCCCATTTGGAGTCCAAATCTCAAAATGGTACCCAAATTTTTAAAAGTCTTAAATTGGTCCCTTTTTTTTCTTTTGTTAAAACGTCTCACGTTTACCCTTTCCGTTAAGTCAAGGTTGACGCCGTTAGAGGGAGTGCCACGTGTAAGTTCATCGATTTTTTGAATTTTTTATTATTATTTTTTTGAATTTTTTATTTTTAATTTTTTTTGAATTTTTTTTTAAAAAATTAAAAAAAAATGCCATGTGTCAAGCTGTCATCGTGCCACGTGGCAGTGACAGTGACACATGTCAGTATCACGCCAGGTGTCATTTCCTTAATCTCAATTTGCTCCCTTTATTTTAATTTGTCTTAATTTAGTCCTAATTTTTGTAAAAATTAGCAATTTTATCCCTCTCCAAATTGAAATCAAATTTAATTTCTATATAAATGTACACAAATATTTTCATCAAAATTGATATTTCAAGGAAATATTTTTAAGCAAATTAAGTTCATTTAATTAATATTTTACATTGAACTTTATTTAAAATGGTTTAAAAGTTGTTAATAGAAAATAATGTTAATAGAAAAAAATTCATAAATTAACTAGTTCATGTAACAATAAAACACATAAATTTAAAATTTGAAAACAATTTTAAGTAAAGTTGAATGTGAAACATAATTTTAAATAAACTTAGCTATGTTAAAAATATATAATAAAAAATCAATTTGAATAAAAATATCAAATTTAACAAAAATATTTGTATAACATTTATATAAAATTAATTTTTGTTTCAATTTGAAGAGGGACAAAATTGCTAATTTTTACAAAAATTGGGACTAAATTGAGACAAATTATAATAAAGGGACCAAATTGAGACTAAGGGAATGACACCTAGTATAATACTGACGTGTCATTGTCATTGTCACGTCACTGCCACGTGGCACAATGACAGCTTGACACGTGGCAATTTTTTTGATTTTATTAAAAAAATTCAAAAAAATAAAATAAAAATAATTCAAAAATAATTCAAAAAATCGAGGAACTAACACGTGGCACTCCCTCTAACGGCGTCAACCTTGACTTAACGGAAAGGGCAAACGTGAGACGTTTTAACAAAAAAGGCGACCAATTTGAGACTTTTAAAAATTTGGGTACCATTTTGAGATTTTGACTCCAAAATGGGGACTAAAGGCATAATTAAACCAAAATTTAATTGCTGGATAAGAAAATTAAAAGAGATTTATCAACTTCAAAGAACTTGTTCAATAAAAAGTGGAAATCATATATTTAGATAAAAAAAAGTATTTTTTATAAAAACAAATCTTTTAATGTTGACTATTTTATATTAATGAAGATATAACGGAAGACATCCGAAATTTAAAATAAAAAAAAGGTTTAAATACTCTTTTTTATTCAGTTTTGTCTCTCTTTATGTGTTTAATTTTATTTTTTTTCAAAATTATGTTCAATTTTTTTTTTCGTTACCGTCATTTAAATTTATAACAATTGAGTATAGAGGTTAATATGGTTCACATTATCCTTATCATCTATTTCATGACCCTTTATCATTATTGCTACTATTGTTGTCGCCATCACCACAAAACTAAAACCACTACTACTACCTTACAACCACCACTACAGCCATCACCACACTAAACTATCACTACCACCAAATTAAACCTACAATCACCACAACCACCCCTACAACCATCGTCACCACACTAAAATCACCACCATCACTACCAACCCACCACTACACTAAAATCACATTCACCACGATCACACTAAAACTCCTACATCTATGAGTGTTGTTGGTGGGTTTAGTACAATGGTGGTGAGTGTGATGTTAGTGTGGTAGTGGGGTGGTAATGATGATTGTGATTTTAGTGAGGTGGTAGTGGTTGTAGGGGTGTGGTTGTGTTGGTGGTTGTATGGTGATTGTGGTGGTGGTGATAGTGATTGTTGGGTGGTTTTAGCTTGGTGGCGACGATGCCGGTGGTGGGTGTGGTGAAGGGTTATGAAACGGAGGGTGAGAGTGATGAAGAAGTGGATGGTGATGGTAATAATGAAGTAGAGATTGAGGGTAATGAAGTGGAGGGTAAAATTAAATTGAACAAAATTAACAAATAAGGACTTATTTGAACAAAATATAAATAGTCATAATTAAAACAGTCCACGTATCAGTGTCGTGTCAACTTGTACACTCTGTCGTTATTAATTTAAATGGTGTCAACGAAAATGACGAGATTAACATAATTTAGCAAAAGAAAGACCAAATTAAACGCTAAGAAAAAAAAGAGAGAAATCAAATTGAACAAACTTAACCAAAATCTATTTAAGCTTAAAATAAAATAGTTATTAAATATTACATTTAAAAATTATAAGAAAATGAATGAAAATTCTCAGTATTTTTTTATTTGTGCTCTCTATTTATTTGGTACATGAAGTATTAAAAGATAAAAATTGAAAGAGATGATGTACAAAAGTCAGAGTTATATGTCTTATATGAATAAGAAATAGTTTTGTTTAAAATAATTTTATATTAAGATAATGTACAATAGTTATGTCTATCGCATGATATAAATATATATATATATATATATATATATATATATATATATATATATATATATATATGATAGATTATTTTACAGGATTAAATATGTTTTTAGTCCCTTAAATTTTAGTGAAAATTGGAATTAGTCCCTCTTCAAATATTTAGTCTAATTTAGTCTCCCAACTTTAGATATGTGTGAATTTAGTCCTTTTAACCAAATTTTGTTAAGTTTATTTGACGTTTCAAATACGTTTCATGATAGTTTTTAGTTAACGTTGAAGCGGAAATGTGTCAAACGGTGTTAACAACTCAAATATTATTTGTAAAAGTGTTTGAAATATCAAATAAATTTAACAAAATTTGGTTAAAATGACTAAATCCAAACATTTATAAAGTTGGAGGATTAAATTGGACTAAACTTTTGAAGAATGACTAATTTCAATTTTCACCCAAAATTAAAGGACTAAAAACATATTTAACTATATTTTATATTAAGATGTCATATGTTAATTTTAGTAATGGAAAATAATTTTCTTACCGTGGTTAGCTTGGTTACAGGTGTAAAGGTATCAAAGAAATTCAAGCTGAGTAGATCCCTTACAATAGTTATGACTTTATATCCATCCATAGTTTTATCCATCTTTTGTTTAATCTATCCAGTATTGAGGTAAAAACTTTAAGATTAGCAACATTACAAGGCTTGTCACATAATTTTGTAAAAGGAGAGATATTGTCAAGGAATGGTGTAAAGAATACAGTTTATCAAGTATACAACATGAACAACATAACAACAAAATTGTTGAGTAAGATTAGATTGAAAAAGCAAGTTACGGATAACATTAGAAAAAGCAAGTTATGGATAACATAAGAGATATGTATATTTGATCTTACTAGGGGTCTAAATGCAAGTGGTAAGGTTTGGATAATTGTCCACCAGGATCCTACAGCTGGATTCCAACTTCTTTGTCATTCTAATGGGTGGAGCTTCACTTGCAAAGACTATCTAATACTTAAGTCAGTAGGGGAATTTGTATCTATTGTATAAAACAGGGTTTAGTATAAGTATATATTGAGGTGTCCTTTGGTTTAATAAAATGTTCTTATTTATAGTGACATTACCTGTTATGCCAAATGGCAATTTCCTTACTGTGATATTTTGATAGGGCGTGATGTTTTACTGGACATACGGAACGGTTACAATCGTACTACCGAGATTAGCAGGTATGGGAGAGTTCTGGCCAATAGGGTGCGCTGGATCGTAGTGGGCTACATCCTCTATTGGATCAAATAAGTACAATAGTTGAAAGAACAATGCAAGAAGTTATTGTGACAAACACACATGAGGTTAGGCATGAAGTTCTCAAGTTCATCCCAAATAACTCTATGTTTGTTTAAAAACAAGGTTTCCTTGCTTGAGAGAGGAAGCGTCCATTTGAAGTTTGAATATGTGAAGGTCTTCCTAAAAATATCAAGATTTGAGGTCGCTCCATATCTCCTCTCTACCTTGTCCATGCATACTATCATATGGGCACAAACACAAAATACATAACCAAAGATACTACCATATTTATGTAATGATGCCAAGCAAGGTAGATGGATCATTTTCATACAATCCCTAAACTCCACTTTGTTCTCTGCACTAAGGGTTGTAACCATTGTTCTACTCCAAAAATGATAATTGTTAGCATCAAAAACAGGGGAAACTAAACTAGTTGCAAGATTCTCACCGGAATGGATGTACAAAAAGTTATTGCACAATGGGATGTAGATTACATCCTCCATGATGAGCAAGAAAAGAGAAGGGAAAGCAACAGAAAACAAAGAAAGTAAAAGATAATATATATATATTATTAGCTTGCTTCTTAATGCGAGAGATAAAACATTAACGTTATTTGACTTCATTCCATAGATAGAATATGACATAATTACCTCCCGACATGTCAAAGCAAGTTGAAAAAGGAGTTCAATGTACAAGCTGTTTTCTCTTTTCTGAAATGTCAACATAACATTATTTTTCGGTGTGATCAAGCATAAATTTGTGTGAATGAATCTTGGGTTGTCAATCATTATTCAAACTCTGTTTATAGGCAAACAACAATGAAGTTTTGCTAAAGTTGGAAATTGTGAATCAGTAAGAAGAGAAAGTTGGTTTTGCGAAGAAAAATAAAATGTAAGACTTGAAAAAGAACCAAAGGAGATTAAAAGTATGTTTCGTTTATAATATATTTTATTTTCCTGAAATTTTTAAAATTAAAACACAGAAAAAGAGAATTATCTAAGTAAAAGCGTGAACGGCAGGATTCGAACCTGCGCGGGCAGAGCCCACATGATTTCTAGTCATGCCCGATAACCACTCCGGCACGTCCACTTTATATCTGTTTTTAGCATTCTTTCATATAACTATTAAGTTTATTTCATTTTAAGTATTCCATACCATGGTTATTTATCTTTCAAAATAAATGCTTAATTGAAAAAGAAAATGTTCACATATAATAAATAACATTTGTTGGTAAAATAAGAATTTTTTTTTTCAGAAGATTAAACGTCATGACTGGAAATAACAAAAATTAGTTGTAACAATATAGTTTAGGTATAGTTAGTGTAAAAGGGGAAAGGATCAAAACAAATTTATTCAAATAATATTTTCGTAACACAAATCACAATTATTACACAGGAATAGGGTTCCACAGAATCATCTTTCTTATTTTAATATTAAAATTAAGATTTAATACTAAAGTTTCAGCTTTCAAAGAATCAACTTTTCGGTTGCGTGAAAATGAACTACAGAGAAAGAAAATAGTCAGTGAAAAAGAGGCGACAAGTTTTATTTTTATATTGTATTGTTAAAATAATTAAAATTGGTAATTTTGTAACAATTAATTAAGCTCGTAAATAAATAACAATATGCTTAAATATAAGATACGTATATAGCACTCATTGGTACATAATAGATAGACTCGTTTAATAAATTAGTTTAAGTTAAAATGAAGGTATTGTTGGATAAATAATTTAATTTAAACATTTGGATAGTCTGAACTGATTGCTATGTTATGAATGGTGATAATTTCTGTTGTGTTTCTTCGTCCACACATACTTTATGTACCTTTGAATATTTGGCTCAAACAGCTGTAAATTCTAAATTTCCAGAAGATGAGCTCGTGACAGAAGAACGCATCGTAGAATATTGTTTTATACAGTATTTCGCATGCTTGTGTTACCAAAAGCTTTCAGCCATCAGATGGCGTTGTTTTCCAACCATCTCTCTAGGCATGAGTTATGGCAAGGTATTTTTCCATCTTAGAATAATATAGCATTAATTCTCGATCAGACGTAGTTCACATAAACAAGGAGAAAAACTTTCTCAGCTTCTGACAACAAAATCCTGTTTTAAGGTATCCTCAGAATGAATGATTTTCTAATATAGCTTCTTATCGTCATCATCAGCGATTCATGACTTACAAAAAAAATGTCATCAGTACAATTGCATCAGCAACACATTATACTCAAACCATGAGATATGGTATACTGAGTAAATAAATTTTACCTGCAATGTGAATTTTCACGACTCTGGAAGTACGTTGTGCCTAGGGCTAAGCTGAATTCTCGATACTTAAAAACGTGCTTTTTTGTTGCCTGGAAACGTATTGTGATGGTACCCGTACATACTCTAGTCCAGACCTAGATTCTTCTTCATACTTTCATAGACCACATAAGTAATGCTTACAGCCGGCACAACTTTGAGGAGATTCGGAAAGAGTCCCTTGTAGAAACCTACAAAGCCTTCAAGCTGAAAAGTTCTCCGAAAGGCATCAAACATCCCCTTGTACGCATCGGAAGCGTTAGAAGGTTGTGCCTGCAGTCTGAGAAAGATGGTAATGTAAGATTGTCAATAAAGAACATCCTAAGAAAAAAAAAAAATAACAACTTTAAAGAATGCGACTAATACGATGCTTCACCCAAATCAATTCTTTTGGGGAAGGAGAACAAAGAAACAGTAATACTGACAAGTGAAAAAAATACCTTGTTCGAATAACCTGCAGTGGATAGACACAAGTAGCTCCAACAGTCCCAGAAATTGTCCCACATCCTAGTTGTACTAGAGGACCAGGTTCTATGAAGGAGAAAAAAGAGTAAAAGGTCTCACTCCAAAGAGAAAAACTTTCAAGAGTTAATCTATCGTAAACAAAATTGAAGCTGTTTATAAAATCAGCCAATTCAGGAGATTTTGTGGCTGCAGTAATAACATACCACTGTCCTTAAGAATATATCTCTTGGACATATCTTTCAAGGTATCATAAGCAGTGAGATCAATGGCTGCATAGGGAATCATGCCAAGCAGTGATGGAACAAGTCCTCTGTAGAAAGCTCGAGGTCCCTCTTGAACCCATATATTCATTGTAAGGGTTCCCAGCTTTGGAACCTTTCCACCTTCAGAGGGACAAGTCTGTAACCTAGTTTTAATGAGATCCATTGGATAGATAGCAGCCTGTGCAACTGCACCAGCCATACCACCTGCAAAAAGCCTCCCAGCAGTACCAATATCTGACTTGCCGCCTTGAGCCTCTCCAATTACCTTTTTCAGCATTTCAAAAGCATAAAATTTGATTGCACTTTCTGGTGCTACCTTCACAATATTCAATCCATTACCCCGGAAAAATCCTAACAGACCATCTTGCTTCAGTATCTTCTTCACTGCTGGCATGATAGAAGCATGTGCAGTTTGAACTTGTAAAACCACCTTCAGACGATCAAGAGGAGCAGTTGCTGTACGAGAAATGCTTCCTGCTACTCCACCAGCTAGAAAGTATTTGCTCCTGTTCGCATGCTTGCTGATGCCTTCAGGAATCACAGCTTGCTCCCCAATGTCAACAAGGCACACCCTCTCCCAATGATGATATATATTTTCAATAGTTGCTTCATGAGGGTAAAGTAGAAGAAAATCTCTCCATTCTTCGAAAGTGATAATTCCATTGTTATCCTTATCAACATGGTCCACAAAGCGAGCAAGCTCCTCGTCATCCATTTCAATCCCTGCAGGATTGAAGCTGCACAAGCTTATTATAAATGCTATTAGGGAGAAACAGATAACACTGAAAAAGCTTCCGCAAAAGGCATAAAGAACATTAAAAAACCATCTTCAAAATCCACTAGAAGTGCACAGATTAGAGCAGATTATGGCACACCAAAAACTAAGCAAGCACAGAAGTAACAAACACATTACAGAATCCATCATAAGAAACTGAACCAGCCTTCCCATGTTTCAAGCATCATGCAGATCCAAAGAATGAACGCAGACTAAAAGTATACATGACAAAGTTAAAAAGACACATCTCAAGTCGCTCTAACTCTAACATTCTTCAAGCATAAAATGTCCGTCAAAAAAGTAAGCAAACCTCTTTCCAATTACAGAATCAATAAATCTGTTTCCTACTAAAAACAGCCTTACCTCAGAAAAAACGTTATCAGCCAGCCAAAACATCAAATGCCAATGTCTTACCTCAACTCTATTTCGCTGTGTTCCAAATTTGATTTCAAATTACCTTAATTTTGTCAGATAAGTTACAGTAAAATTAAATTTGAATAGTAAAATTTAGTATAAAAACTCTCAACTAAACAGAAAGGCAACATTTTCTCTATCTTTATTCATGTTTGCTTTCATGAACAAGCTTGATTGATTCTAACAAACATAAACTAAACACGTTTAGTTTTTGCAAAATTCTTATTGGACACAACTAATCACTATTTGGGGGTAAAAGTCTGTGTAAACAATTCCATGAAAAAGAAAATAAAAAAAAATAGTTTTTGTTAAAAGTAAAATCAATCAACTATAGTTATCAGCTTTTAATGAAACTTATTTATTATAAAATTTGAATACGTAAATTGAATTCACTCTACTTTTTAGTTTCAATTTTTTAATCCTACACTGAAGAGTAAGTTAGCCAATATAAAAAGAAGTTTCATTTGAGGAGCAGAAAAGTCTTCGGAAACCTAAATAAAAAGCACTACCAGCTTTAAGAAGGGCTTCGTAGAGCTCTTCAGGGATAATGTTGCCGTCGTGTTCAACATCAATGGCTTGGAAGATGCGGTAAAGCTCCAACTCCTTGTCGTCCATGTAGCGGCGGAACTCGTGGTACTCCACTCTGCCATCGCTGTTGGCGTCGCAAACGTCGCAGAGCTCCCTGGCGTACTTGTACTCCGGCGGAATCTGCAGCGCCGACAAACCGGCCTCTATCTGAGCGACGTCCAGGTAACCGTTGTTGGCGGCGTCGAAGAAATTGAATAGGCTCCTAATACGAACCTCCCTCTCCTCCTTCGTCTCCCCCAACGCCACGAGGAGGTGATCCATCGAAACGACACCGTCTCTGCTCATACGAGCATTCCAATTCCAGATCTGAGCCTCCGCGGTGGTTGGTCCGAGACGTAGTGTAGCAAATACGGGAAAGAGGGGAGACACAAGTCAAAGTTGGTTGAACTGAAACAGTGGAGATCGAGAAACCTGCAAGTAAGTGGGACTTTTTTTATTCCACCTTTTTAGTTCAGATATTTTATTATTTTACCCTATAATCATGAGTTTTATTTTATGGTGTTTAACACGAGGATCGAAAAGGAAAGGAGAAAAAGGGAATTTAATTGGATATTCTTCTCTCCAACATTCTGGAGTGACAAACTTTTAATTTTGTATATACTATAGTCGGTGTCCATAAGCTTTTCGTTCAGTGCTGGCTAATTTTATCCAAAACAAATTGTTACTAAGATAAGATTCCCGTTGCTTCAAATTGCTAGATGACAATTGGAAAGACCCTATGGGGGCAACAATTACTTGTCATCTTACCTACCCAATTGGCCACAATTCAATTCTTAATGGGACAATCTTATGAAATAAGCTTTGTATGAGCCTTACGACTCACTCTTAAGCTCTTAGTAGACTAGCTACCTATATAAAATTTAGTTAGCTATATTGTAAACCTATTCATACTATAAATACAAACATACTTCTAACTTTTACCTTGTCTTCTATCTCAGTTGTAGAACCTCTTTAATTTTGGACTTTACGTGTTCTTAATCCTTTTAATTTTGAGATTTAATGGGTTCTTATTCCTTGACTTTCTCTCTATTATTTTAAAATTAGATTTTTCTCGTTGTACTATATGTACCGACTGATACAGTCGAACGAAATTGGATATAATAACCAAACAATTAAGGAGAAAATTGATCGGTAAACACTAAAATCAGTTAAACACATAATTAGTCTAAACTAGTCAGTAAACAAAATGGATTTGGACTGTAATTAGGTCGTTTCTAATCAAAAGTCCATGGAAAAACTATAAATACATATCAAAAGTATGGTTGTTGGAACATTCATCACGCATTTATTACAACATTAACTGCTTAAACCAATCGAGCTTGAACTAACTTTAGCATTAGAGTATCTTTAGCAAGTATCCACCTATTGGTTGATAACTAGATTACCCGAACAAATAGGAGACAACATTAGAGTGAGCACACCAGGAAATTGTTTAAGTGGATGTTTGACCCTACACTAGAAACATCAAAGTTTATTTGCCTAATGATGTAGTAAAATGGTTTAACTCTTAATTTTGTCCATATTTGAAAAATAACAATGCCAACATGATCTTAGCTATAATTAGGCCGACATGGTGTTAGTTGTAGTGAGGCCAACATGATGTCGTCCCTTCTAAGGTGTCATATGGTTAAGAAAATATATCAATTGTTACATTTGAGATGATATTGGAACACTTAGTTGTCATGGTTTTAAGATATCACTACATGGTTATACCGTTATTATGTTAAGATCGAGATGATCTCGCATGTACATATTACAATACATACATACATATATATATATATATATATATATATATATATTATTCTCTTAGTCTTTAATTATATAACTTTGTTTTGCTACACACTTATTCTTTTTTTTTCTTATTGTTTGACTTGTTTTATATCCATGAAATTCACTCAAATCTCCAAGGTAATTTATTTATTATCATAACTGTTGTGAAGTTATGTTTAAATGGTAATTATTAATTATAGTAAATCAAATAATTTTTATGTCTCACATTTGAATATTTCTACTTCCTTTGTTTATTTATTTTTTCACATAAAAATTTTTACTCTCAATTTCAAGTATTCAACTTACTTTTTTTATTCTCTTTAATCCTTAATTTATGTCTCATTTTGTTAAGATATCATTAACATCTTATTTTATGTTTCTACTATTATTAGTCTTCATATGTATTTTGGGCTTAGCTCATATTTTCTGTATTATAAATACAACCCCTATGTATATTTTTTACACAAGGGAGATTAGTCTTAAACCCTATTTTCTCTATATTCAACATGGTATCTAGAGCTTAAGGATTTTTTTCGCCTCTCTCACTGGTTCACTACCAGCGTCGACTTTTGTCGCTTTCCACCGTCGTCCATCGTCCACCTTCGTCGGCCGTCGGCCGACACAATCGTTGTCGCCGGAGGTCCAGTTTTTATCGACGACCACACGGTTGTGCTCTTCTCGGCAAGGCGACCCCAACGTCATTGGTTTCGCGATCATCGTAGGTCCCATGCGCTTCTGTGCCCCATAGTTTTCGGCGTCGATCACCACCGCTGCACTCGCCTCTTTCCCTCGACGTTCAAGATCTGGGCTTCGTGTTTCCATTGGAGCACTTTCAAATTTTAGGGTTTCTTTCTCTCCTCTATGGCGTCTTTTGTTGCTGCTTCGTCCACTTTTGTCACCTCCATGTCTACTTCGTCCATTTTTCCTCCAAATGTCAATTATTGCCTATTGATAAGTTAGATGGCAAGAATTATTCGACATGGGCGTCCGACGTTAAACTTTGGCTTGAGAGTCAGGGGTATCTTGATCATCTTACCCTCAAAGTGACTGATGTTGATCCCACTGTGTTTCCTCGTTGGAAGAGAATTGATGCTTACTTATGCATGGTTCTCAAGAATACGATTCACGCTTCTTTGAAACCATTGTTTCATGCTTACAACACATCTTATGAAGTATGGGAACATGCCAAATTACTGTACACCAATGACACTCAACGTCTATATGGTGTCTGTCACGACCTGCTTAATGTTGTTGATTCTTGTACTCAAGATCCTATGGCAGATTATGTGGCAAAGGTGACTGATCTTTTTCATGAATTCAATGAAGTATTACCTCTTGCCTCTACTCCTGTTGAAGAAATCGAGCAACGATCACGATTCTTCATGGTTGTGATGTTACACAGGCTTGTTGAAAAATATTCCCATGTCTGTGATCAGATTTTGGGTTCTACTATTATACCCAATTTTACCTCTACTTGTTCCACCCTTTTGTGTGTGCCTTATCAACCTTCCGCTGATCCACCTATCCATGTCAATGATTCCTCTACTTTGGTATCTCACCGTGATGATCGCCACTGCTCACGCAAGCCGAAGAAAGGGCGTCACAAGTGTGATCATTGTGGCAAGTTCGGCCACAAAATTGATCGGTGTTATCACTTACATGGTCGTCCTCCTCGATCTGCTGTTATTGCGCACACTGATCCTCCGTCACAGCCATCTTCTGCGAATTCTCATTCATTTGTTTCTGCCACTAACAAATCTGCTGATGGAGGCGTGGTTCGGTATCGTCACAAGGATTTCAAAGCAATTGATGGAATCATGCCCAAGACCTTAAAAGAGATCTCAGATTAGATTCAGATCGTAGAATATGAACTCTTTTATAATTTTTGTAAAGTTTTTTTTTTGTTTGGGCTTTATAGGACCTTTAGTTGTGTTGGGCCTTTTTGTGTTTCGGCCCATAGTATATAAGCCCGTGTGACACACATTTGTATTCAGATTTGAGTTTTATAAAACAATGAGTTTTCTCTCAAGTCTCGAGGTTCTCCTCAGAACCACCGATCCTTATCTTTGAATCTTCGATTCAAAGTGGCAGATCTTCCTCACTTATCTTGGAATCTCCTCCAAGTGGCGTGAATTCCTCCCGTTCCGAAAACTCCTAAATCGATGTCCTCCATTTCCCTCATTCGTTCTAGGGTTCATACCCATTTTCGTTCTAGACGAATCTCACCGCGAAATCCGAGACGATCCTTCATCATCTGGTAATCAGAGCTCGGTTAATTGATCCTTCGAGAGTGTTTATCCATAGCGGCACAATTTTGTGGCCTTCAAAATGACTCCGTCAAAGTGGCCTTTCCATGGTCTTTCATGGTAGTGAATTGCCATTTAGTAGTTGTTCTTGTCAAACCCCCCGAATGGTCTCCAATTGCAAAAGGCTGCTAAAATATTTTGATTCTCTTGTTGGAAGCTTTTGGTTGGCACGCCGAGTAGCCATTCGTGGATAGCTTGTGTTCTTGAAATTCATGAGTACCAAGTGTTTGCAAAATTGCGTCGGTGAAAAAAAAATTGTGTTCAAGTTCAATTTTGTTTCAGTTGGCGGGAGAAGTGGGTTGGTGTAAGTTTATCGTGTGGGAGCAGCTTATGTGTTATTGCAATAGCATAGTGCAGTAGCTGGTTTAGTCCTTTACTTTTTGGTTTCAAACGGTGGAATAACCAAGTTGTCAGGCTTGAGGTGGAATTATCATGCGTGATGCTTGATGCGGTACAACAACACCTTGTTGTTCAGACGGTGCAGAAAATTGGCTCAAGTGCAAATTGGTTTTATCTCAACGTGGCAACCATTCCAATTTTTATGCATTAAGGCCAAGCTAAATGTGCGCTTTCGATGTAGTCCAGATCTGTTTCCTGCAACATTAATTGGTGCATCAATTTCTTTAGTTTGGGACAAGCTTGTAGACGGCGAAGTGATTCTTGGATAGTAGCTTTCTTAGCCCATTCAGTGTGCACAACAATAGCCTCCTTTGCCTCTTGCAAATGCCAACAACTTTCAGGTTTAAGCAGGGGTAGCAATCACACTAAAATTGAATTGTTCTACTCTCGGTGCAATCAAGTAGTGGCTGAAAAATTGAAGCGGTGCCAGCTGTAGAACCTTGCTTGTGCGGGGCAGTGCGGTAGTGGTTGGATTGGCAGGCTATAATAGCCAACTTGAGGCGGTGCAAATTGGGAAGAGGAATTCCTTTCAGTGCAATTTTTCTTCCTGTGCAGGAAGCTTTCAGCAGCGTCCTATGAATTATGTTTGACAGCAGCTTGCTTAAATCCATTAGGTGCAATTAAAATTTTCCTGCAAGATTTGAATGGCAGTGGCAACTATTTCAAGTTTCTTGGTGCAAAATTTGATGCAAAAATTTTGAAGCTTGTGATGTGGTTCTATCTAGCACGTTCCAGCAGTCACATTTGAGTCTTGCAATCTGAAAACAAGCTACTTCTAATTTGGTGATTGGTTCACTAGTGTTGCCATTTGATGTAGCGTATAGATCAATTGCAGCAGCTACTTTTTGCGGTGCAAGCTTAACCTTTCATATGTTGGCAGTGGTGACTTTGCTGGGCTCGTTGCTTGCTTAATTGGTGCAATGAAAATTTTGTGCAGTAACCAAAGTCCTCTTGCAGTGATGTAAAGGTGCTAAGTGGTGCAGCAAAAAGGGACACCCATTTCCTTTTGGTCCAATCGGTGCAGCAGATTGGTGTGCATTCAGTTTGAGCTAGTGATAGTGTGACTGCTTTTTGCTTTCTCATTGGTCCAATTTAGCACATAAAGATGTTGTAGCCTAGTGATCCTTGCTGGTTTCGTAAATTGTTGTAACAACTTTTGTTTGCATTCGGTGCAGCCAATTAATAAAAAAAAATTGAATGAGTAGTGTGCTTGCCGAAAATTCAGTGTAGAAATTGTATTAGGCAGTAAGTAAGTGGTGCTTTAGCTGCTTCCCTTTATCCAAAGTGAGATTGGTGCAAAAGGAAGTCTTCATTTGAATTTGGCACGTCCAGTGGCATCAAGAAACACAATTCCTTTTTCGGCAGCCATGCGTCTAATTATACATCATTAATCTTGGTTGTTGGTTCGAGTTATGGAATGAGATTTTCAAGCGGTGCAGATTGGGAAATGGATGCTGCTTTCTTTGGTGTTGGACATCAACCCCCTCGCTTAAGCGAAATAATTTGTAGCAACAGGATTTTGGGAATTCTGGCAATCTTGGAAGAAAATTGGTTTATCTAATTTCGTGCAGTAGTTTCATTACAGTCCTCTCGGTGCATAAATTCGTTTTTGGTGCAGTTTTTGGTCAAATAATTATGGTTTAAATGGTGGAGCAGATTTCTTTAAAAGGTGGTGGAGTTTATTGTCATTGTGTTTGGCTTCTTGCTCCACTCGGTGTAGAGTTGCCAAGGCTTAAGCGAGCCTTTTACTACTGTAGCAGCAAAATTTGAAAAGTTGTAGAGTAGAAAACTCATTTACATGCAAACTCATTTACGTGACAGCCTTGAGGAGTTTGTTTTCTTTTTGAAGCAGTTGTGTGGCAGCAACCAAAGCTAACCCGAAGTCAAAACGTGGCAGCCACACTCCTAGCTTAAAGCGGTGCAATAAGTTTTTCTTGAATTGGTACATGTGGCTTAGTTGCGTCTGCTGTTTGGAGCAGTGCAGAGTTTGTCCTGGCTATTTTTGGTGCTGATTTGAAGCTTGAAACAGCAGTTATTTAATGCAGTGTTTTTCATCTTTTACTGCTGCTTTGGCCTACCACCGTGGATGCTATCCTGAGGTGATTTTTGGTGCTATTTTGGAGTATTATTTGGTGCAAAATTGTGGCACTTTAGTCATGTTTCTGGTTGAATTTCTGATGCACTTTTTGCATTTTGCTTTGCTTAGTTCTTACCATTTAGAGTCATTAATTGTTCATTATCGCTTTGCTTGAGTCCCTTGTCCATCATTTCTCTTTGAGTTTGATTTTCCTTGGTTTCTTGTGTTGTGGGTCAATGTACCTTAAGCTAAATTGTTGGAAGTATTGCTTGTGTAAGTTTGTATTAATCATCACAATTTAGCTTGAGTATTTTGTTTCACATTTCCAGTAGTAATTCTAAATACTTTGTTTAGAATCTTAGTTTGTCACATATTCACTCTTGTCTTTTAAAGTGCTTTTCTCGTTGTTAGGATCTTAGTTTGTCACATATTCACTCTCTTTGGTTTAACCTTTTCTTGCTTTTGGTGCTTTTTAGTTTGTCTTTAAAGTTCCTTGGTTTTCTCTTGGAGTTTTCCTTTCATTGGCCTCTTGAGTTGAACTTAGATCTGTTACGTCTTTCACTTTGATGTTGAATTCTTGATGGGTTGATTGGAGGTTCTTTGAAGAATTGAACAGGAACTTGAGAGCGAGTGAATACACTTTGAGAGTGAAACACGAGTGGAATTGAGTGTAAACACGTAAGGAGTGGTGAGGCCCATTTGATAATTTTATCCACATTACTTTTGCTAACCACTTACTGTGTTTTGTGTTAGTTCTTGTTTTCTCTCTTTCCCTACAGGAATTAGGAATTCTGAGCACTTCAAAATGTTCCATACACGTTCGACCTTGATAGAAGATATCAACTTCATTGTGTCTAGAATTACAAGGTTGAATAGCAAACTTGAGAAAACTTGAGAGTCTTAGAAGGGAGCACCATGAAGATAGACGATCATTGCCAAAAGACAAAACAAGTGCTATTAGGTGCACCAAGTGTGCAGGTTATGGACACGAAAATTATCAATGTCCTAATTGGAACGCCAAGTACATGACTCTTCAAAAACTCCAAGATTACATTGTATACTTAAAAGAGGTGAAAATGAGTGTTAGGAAAAAGCTCGAAGTCAAACAAGGACAACAAGCACAAAGGGAGAGAGAAAACGCAAAAAGAGTACTAAAGGAAATGTGGGAAAAAGCCAAACAAGAGAAAGAGCTAAAGAAGGGAGAAGAGAAAGAGCGAAGAGAAAAGGAAGAAGACGCACAAAGAGAAAAACACGAGAAGGAGTCTCTCCTCACACCCCTGACATGCATGGTTGAGATGAAATCCTTAAAGGGGGATGATAATGTGTTAAATTGTTGTTCTCATTCACATCATGATATTGCATTTTCATTGGGAACACTTAGTAACCCATCTCTTTTTGTCTTAATGCGTAGGGAAGACTTATACATTAAGGAGCAATGGCATAAGCAATGGGGTGAGGAAAAGATGATAGAAAAGGCAGCAACAACATGGGCCAAACATGAACCTAACTTTAATAATCTGATTGTGTGTTTGGCCTATCATGAAAATCCAGAAGGATTTCAGGGACACTCTTTTTCTGTTCTGATTACTATAGGTTGTTTTCCTTTTTGTTTCATTGTGGATAGTTTAGTTGTGTTGAAACTCTTTGATGTGTTCTGCAGGTTTATCTTTGATCCTGGAGGGCAATCTCCAAGCACCTTGATAATAAGAGATTGGCCTCTTCCATGATTCCAATCTCATTTTTTATAGCATTTTATTTATGTCTTTAGACTATTCTGGTTTTGTGTGCTTTCAACACTTATGTTTGTGTGATTGGTTGTAGGTAATAAATGCTAAAATTCGAGGTCGAATTTTCTCCAACCCGGAGGCAATGATGGAGGCGTGGTTCGATATCGTCACAAGGATTTTAAAGCAATTGATGGAATCATGCCCAAGACCTTCAAAGAGATCTCGGATTAGATTCAGATCGTAGAATATGAACTCTTTTATAATTTTTGTAAAGTTTTTTTTTGTTTGGGCTTTATCGGACCTTTAGTTGTGTTGGGCCTTTTTGTTTTTCGGCCCATAGTATATAAGCCCTTGTGACACACATTTGTATTCAGATTTGAGTTTTATAAAATAGTGAGTTTTCTCTCAAGTCTCGAGGTTCTCCTCAAAACCACCGATCCTTATATTTGAATCTCCGATTCAAAGTGGCGGATCTTCCTCATTTATCTTGGAATCTCCTCCAAGTGGCGTGAATTCCTCCCGTTCCGAAAACCCCAAAATCGATGTCCTCCATTTTCCCCCATTCGTTCTAGGGTTCATACCCATTTTCATTCTAGACAAATCTCACCGCGAAATCCGAGACGATCCTTCATCATATGCTCTCTTCAATAAATTTCTCAAATGGAGTGAGGATCGTAAGCTTTCTAGTTCCACGACTTTTGTTGCCCACACAGGTACATCTTTTGCTAGTCTGACTTAATATTCGTCTATTGGTCCTTGGGTGTTCGACTGAGGTGCCACCAATCACATCATTAGTAACAAATCTTTGTTTTCCTTTTTGTCCTCTCCAGATAATTTACCCTTCGTTACAATGGCTAATGAGTCTCGTGTTTTAGCTCATGGTGTTGGGACTATCGATCTTTTCCCTTTTTATTCATTGATAATGTTCTTTATGTCCCTAGGTCTCCTTTTAACTTATTATCCATTAGTCGTCTAACTTGATCTCTTTATTGTGTTATTTACTTTACCTAATCTTCTGTTTGTTTAAAAGATTGGGGTTCGAGACAAGTAATTGGCACTAGATGTGAGTCCCGTGGTCTTTATCATCTCTACCCCTCTTCTCATGTTGGCGCAGTTATGGAGTCTTCACCTCTTCTTCTTCATGCCCAGTTAGGCCATCCTAGTCTTGCCAAGTTGCAGCAGCTTATTCCTGGCTTCTCTAAGTTGTCTAAGTTGGTGTGTGAGTCATGCTAGTTAGGCAAGCATAGTCATAGTTCTTTTCCTCGTAGTGTCGCACACAGTGCTTCATCTCTTTTTGCCTTAGTTCATTCTGACATTTGGGGACCTAGTCGTGTTGCATCTAGTCTAGGTTTTAAATACTTTGTTACTTTTATTGATGATCATTCACAGTGTACTTGGTTATTTTTAATGAAGATTCGTTCTAAATTATTTCATATCTTTCAATCTTTTTTTAATGAAATTCAAACTCAATTTTGTGTTCCTATTAAAATTTTGCGAAGTGATAATGGTCGTGAATATCTTTCCAATTCTTTTAAACATGTTATGGCTTCGCGTGGCATTTTGCATCAAACATCTTATGCATATACACCTCAACAAAATGGGGTGGTTGAACAGAAAAATAGACATCTTATTGAAACCGCTCACACTCTTTTAATTCATGGTGGGGTTCCTCAATCTTTTTAGGGTGATGTTGTTCTTACTGCCTATTTCTTATTAATCGCATGCCTTCTTCGGTTTTAAATAATAAAATACCTCATTCCATTTTATTCCTCATGAACCTCTTCATCCCTTACCTCTTAAGGTTTTTGGGTCTACATGTTGTGTGCACAATTTTAGTTCTGGGCTTGATAAATTGTCTCTTCAATCACACAAATGTGTTTTTTAGGGTTTACGCGATCCCAAGAAAGATACAAGTGTTTTTCTCCTTCTCTTAATCGTTATTTTGTTTGTGCAGATGTCACCTTCAATGAGTTTTCCTTTTACTATAAAAGTTTTTCTCCTTCCACTGAGTCTCCATCTAATACTGTCAATTTTCTTAGTCTTGTCAATATTCTTATGCTATGTGATCTTCCAGGTGTGCCTTGTACGCTGTCAGTTTCTGCTCCACCACCTCTTCAAGTTTATAGTCGTCGTCATCGTCCTCAACAACCAGGGAGTGACTCACCTCAAGTTCCAACTATTGTGTCTCCTCCGGATCCGACAATTGAGTCTTCCCTTCCACCGAGTAACCTTCCAATCGCCCTCAAAAAGGTATTTGTTCTACACGTTATCCTTCTCCTCATTATATTGTTTTAAGTTACCATAGATTGTCTTCACCTTTTTATGCTTGTCTTTCGTCTATTTCTTCTATGGCCATTCCAAAATTTGTTTGTGATGCATTAGCCCATCCTGGTTGGCGTCAAGCCATGCTCAATGAACTGAGTGCTCTTTATAATGGTGAAACTTGGGAGCTTGTCCCATTACCGCCTGGAAAATCTGTTGTTGGTTGCAGGTGGGTGTTTGCTATTAAAATTGAACCTAATGGTACTATTGATTGTCTCAAAGCACGTCTTGTGGCCAAAGATTACACCCAAATCTTTGGGTTGGATTATGGTGATACTTTTTCTCCAGTTGTGAAAATGACTTTTGTTCGTCTATTCATTGCCATGGCGGATCTTCAAAAGGGGTCTCTTTATCAACAAGAAGTTAAAAATGCATTCCTCAATAACGATTTGCAAGAAGAGATTTATATGGAGCAACCTCCTTGGTTTGTTGCTCAAGGGGAGTCTTTTGGGTTGGTATGTCGTATGAAAAATTGATAAAGACTTGAAGAAATGACGTGTTGATCAAGCTTGATGTGTGTTTCATCTGACTAACACATAAATATCTTAAAGCTTGAAGATTGGAGCTTAACATGAGGACAATTTGACATAGAATAGTTATCTTGTGTCTAGTTGCTGTCTTTTAGTCTGTTAAATGGGTTTTTGACAGGTTAATTGGCTGGTTGATATAGTTTTGTTATTAACAAATTCAATAAGCTGAATTAACATTCAATCAACTGATTTCCCTTAAGTCAAGTGAAATCAACGGATTGAATAGGTAATTCAACTTGTTGAATATGCTAATAGACAAACTATAAAGTCTGATTTTTCAGAGAGATCACTAACATTGAGCATGAAATCAGTGTGAATACTTTGGAAAATTCTCTCTCTCTGAACTACATAGATTTCCAGTTGTTCGTGAAGTGTTCTTTGAATTCTTGGAGCGTTTTGCTTGGTGTAAGAGACTTGGAGAAAGAGGTTTGGTTGACTAGTGAGAGTCATCACTAAGGTTTGGTCTTTCTTAAGTTTCTGGGTGTTGTCTGGTGTGATTCTAGATTTCCAAGTGAGAGTCTTGTCATTCTTTTTTTAGATTATTCTAGGATTCAATGGTCTTGGTGTAGTTTTGACAAACTAGATGTAGCTCAGATTTAAGTGAACCAATATAAAATTTTGTGTATGTTTGCTTGTTCTTCATTTCCTTGCTTGTTCTTTGTTAAAAACTTTCAAGAAAACTGTTTTAAGTAATCTTTGTATGGTTTTCTAGTGATTTGATGTAATTTGGAGTTGTAACTGTGTTTGTACTATTGATTAGAATTAAATATTGATTGGTTGTGCAAGTTGTTTCTAAGTTTATCATTAATTGTGTTTTCTGCATAATTTTTCCAGTATTTGAATATGTTGTTTTATGGTTTTAATCTTTTGAAAAGTACTGGTCTGTCTAAGTGACTCTCTGTTTAATGAAATCAATATGTTAACTCTATTTTCAATAGACTAAAATGCTTGTTTCATAAGTGATTGTGTGTTGAGTTATTGGTAAATCCGATTCAAATAAAATGGTTTTTACAAGATTAAAAAGATCTAAAGTTTTAGAAAGGGCCAATTCAACCCCTATTATTGGCTAATTACTTCTTTCACCACTTACACTTTCTGCACAAGAAATTGTTCCATGATAACAAACTCTTCCTCCAAGAAAAACCTAAGCCATTAAGGAAATCCACCAACAAAAGGACAATAATGGAATTTGGCGCATTTTAATCTTAGGTTACATTAGATGGGAACAACTTGTCTAGTGCAATTGGGAAACATTGTTTCAAAATATTCAAAAAGATTTAGTTTAAAAATTAAGAATTCCTTGAAGAAAAAAGGAAATGCAAAAATTCCTTATGCATCAACAAAAGAGAGTCTAATATATGTTCATTTTTGTATGCCTTCGTATATTATGTACGTTACAAAGGTGTTAGGGAGATATTTTTGAAACCTAGGATTGCATCTTTTGAAAACAATTAAATGTCATATGGTACTTACATATCAAAGGTTGGATAAGGTTGAGATCATTGGGTATATTGATTCAGATTTTGATAGATGCCAAGATAGGTTGAAATTTGTAACGATCACGGGAAGATTTGAGAATTTTATCTTTTTAATTATTATTTTTTCTATTTAAATATTTGTTCATAATAAAAATATTATTTTCAATTTTATTATTTTATTACTTTTCTAACTACTTGTTTGAATTCAAATAATACTCAGATGTATAGATAAATGAACAACACAATAAATATAAATTGCAATTAATTGAGACATACTTCCGTAGTAAACAAAAATAAAATGTATGTCTAACTATTATAATAATAATAATAATAATAATAATAATAATAATATCACTATAATAATATCCCATAATGATAAAAATACTAATAACAATAGTAATAATAATATTATCACTATAATAATATTTCGGAGTGATAATAATAACAACAACAATAATAATAATAATACCACTCTAATAATATAATTATTATTATTATTATAAATGCAATATGATTATCATAATAAAAAAATATTTTTCAGTTCTATTAATTTACTGATTTTACTAACTACTTTTTGAGTTCAAAGATTTCAAGATAAATCAATAATAAAACAAATAAAAAATGCAAATAATTGATATATAATCCCATATTAAATAAAAATAAGATGTTTGTCCCACCATACTACTACTACTACTACTAATAATAATAATATTAATACCACAATAATAATAATATCCCGTGAAAAATAATAATAATAATAATAATAATAATACAACTATATATATATATATATAAATAAATAAATAAAGAAACAAACATTTTAATGTCCTATTTTGTTTTTAGAATTTTATCATCTTATTAATTTTTAAATTTATCTAATTTTTCATTAAAAAAATATTTTAAATTTTATTATTTTTTGTAACTATTTATTGAATTCAAATAATACTCGGTTGGATTGATAAATAAACAACCAATAAAAAAAATTGCAAGAGATAAGAGTGGTAGCAAATAAAACTAAAATGTGTGTGTAATTACAATAATAATACCTATAACGTCCCATTTAATTAATAAGCGTAATTAAAGGAAGCGTCATACACAAACAGTATAGTAGCGCATTCATGGGGTCTTAAACACAACCCCTACAATATCCTAGGCACACCACGATGCCAAAACTAAACTAGTTACAACATTCAACAGTAATTTCAAAAGGAAATTAAAAAGGAAACTAATACATGGGCCACAACCCAAAAAGAATAGATCCAGTCCAAGCAGACTATGTAGCAGAACCTCCATCACCCTGATGATTACAAGAAGCTCTCACCTCTGCTCACATCAACAAGTTGATGATCATTGCAAAAGAAAAGACCATACCACAGAACATACAACAACAAATAGTAGGGTAAGCTAGAGTAGAAAACAATTTATCATGCAGTCACATACTATGAACCAATCCAAGCAATATTTGTAAATCATCCAACATGTTATGACTTTCTCAAGCAATACACTAGACTCTGACTCGACTCATCCGGATACATATAATCTGGTCGGATTCAGCGGATGCTTGCACTTGTGGTGGATACCTCTGCTCACCCCCGAGCTATGTGTTACAATGAATCAATCCCCCCCACACAAGGTTAGTCCTTAATGAGTTTCAAGCCTCCTGCTACTCTCACCACAAGAGTTAGTCCGCTCTAAGTGAGACTAATTGACTCCTTAGAGTGTTAGGATGCAATCCTTACCTTGAATCCTTAACGAATTATATAGATAGGGCACCACCATGGACAGCCACTAACAGGGGCCATGGAATTACGTCCCAACCACCGAAACACTACCCTGAAACCCCACCTAGAGATTTCAAGGAATTACGCACTAACACGGACCAATCATGCTCAATCAATCAGGTAATATTTATCATACACGTATCCTCATGCCAACCCTTTTTAACCAATCCTCATTCATATCCAAGTATTGAATCCATGCCAACTCAACCTTTGTATTTCATATCAATGTCATTCCTATTTGATACCAATTGCCTCATTTAATTTACAAGCCAAGTTCATACCAAACCTATCATTCACCATCCATTAATCATATCACTCATACATAGCAGTTCATCACATATTTTTCATCATAAACAATATACCCAAGCAAGTGCCAATCATCCAAGAACAATAAACCACCACAAACCTCACTGCCCTCGCCCAACTCCTCGCTCATGCTGAAGGGTCTCGCTCAGGCGAGAGACTCTTGCTCAGGCGAGCCCCCTTCACCTAGGCGAGGGCTCGAAGAGGGGAACAATAATCTCACACGGGAAATCGCTTAGGCGAGACCCCTCTCGCTTAGGCGAGATGTTCGCTCGCTCAGAAAGGACGTGGGTCGCCTGAGCGACTACTTGCGTGAAGTAGTTTGGCCGAGCCTATGTTAATCTCGCCTAGGCAAGACATGCTCGCTTGGACGAGAAAACCAGAGTTCACCACTGTTCTCGCGTGCACAAACACACAACATATCACCCATAGTTCAAAAACGCCATTCACAGGTTCATATTAAGCCACGATAAAACAGTAGTACAAACAGATTACACACGATAAAAAGGTGAACCCTAGCTTCTCGTACCTGGAAAAAGGGCTAGCAGCTGGGTTCTTGGGTACGAATAGAGGAACACAACAGCTCCTAGAGCAGTTTAGCGAGCTGGAAACATACAGAACAATTTAAAACGAAACTCCCCAGAACGACCTTAGTTGGGACACAAAGTAACACCGCTAAACAAGAGAGGTAAGGAATGGGAGGCAACTTACGTGGAACAAAAAGTATTGGTTCTAACTCGATTGACCAAGGTGACACCAAACCCTAGCAGAGTGGAAGACGGCTACAACTCAAGGTTTTCTGAAAGTGAGTTGAAAGAGTAAGTTAGGACAGACTTAGGTCTATTTTCCCCTTTGGGCCAGCCCTAAGGTCCAAAAGTTTGGGGCAGCTTTTAAATAAAAGGGCAGAACGAAAAGTGGACCTTACGATACCACTATAAAATTAACATTTTGTTTATATAAAACTAATAATAATAATAATAATAATAATAATACAAATAATAATTATTATATAGTAATATAATAATAATAAAAATAATTTTATAGAAATATAATAATAATAATAACCATTATAAATACAGTATGATTATCATAATAAAAATAAAATTTCCAGTTCTATTAATTTACTTATTTTAGTAACTATTTTTTTAGGCGAAATATTTAAAGATAAATCAACCACTACACAAATAAAAGTACTATGATCCTGAAGTAAATAAAAATAAAATGTGTGTCTATAATAATAATAATAATACTAATATTATTATTATTATTATTATTATTATTATGTGATAAAAAATTATAATGATAATACAACAACTACATGTATGTAAAGAGATACACATATTTAATATCCTATTTTATTTTTATAATTTTATCCTCTTAATTTTTATTTTTTAAATTTAAATAATTATAGATGATAGAATTTTTTTTTCAATTTTATTATTTTATTAATTTTGTAACTACTTATTTGAATTCAATAAATTAATTCGATATATATATAATAATAATAATAATATTATTATTATGATAATACTAATAATATTAATAATAATTTTAATAATAATAATAATAATATAATAACAATTTATTTTTATTACTATAATTATAACAACAACAAAAATAATAACAATAATGTAAATTCTAAATGATGTAATATCAATAATAATAAAAAGTATAATAATAAAAA
>Ga0209589_1000249_pt1 | contig 66952 bp, 36 predicted proteins | sample CowpeawhiteBW_FD_187525 | JGI IMG/M metagenome (GOLD analysis project Ga0209589, IMG submission 187525) | Root nodule microbial communities of legume samples collected from California USA - Cow pea white BW (SPAdes) (version 2) | ecosystem: Host-associated > Plants > Roots > Nodule | place: USA... | reverse complement strand
TAGAAAAATAGTGCACGTTTTGTCTTTTTTTTTTTTTCATCAAAGAATTTATGCACAATAAATTCCATTCTTATTTTCAACTTTTATATATACCATTTTTCCAAGCAACCACGATTTAAAAAAAATAAAAACTAAAAATTATCAATTCTCTTTTTTTCATTTTTCAAACATTTCGTGCCCACCAAACATAATTAAACTAGATAATTAAGTTTGATTAATAGGAATCCAGGAAATATTACGTAAGAATATTTAAACTAGATTTATTGATATTACTCCTTAATTTTGTTTAGACACCGAATGATTTTAGATGATAGTATATATAAGACCAAAAATATATTAAAAAGTTATACAAAGATATGTTTTTTCCTCTTTTTCCAAATTACTTTAAGCACCCTTTACCTAACCCCCACCAAATCCAAATAACAAGTGCCAATCCAATATAAAAAAATGTCCCACTCCTAAATCGTGTTCACACTTGCTTCTCCTCCCACCTTGTCGCTCCCCTGGATTAATTAATTCACCGTTACACACAAAATCCATCAATTTTCTATCACTACCTTAACCAAAATTCAAAGTAAAATTTATATATTTTTTCTAATGTGACTGATTTGTGATTGACAGCAGATAGGTGTTAAATTAAAACTGAAAACAAAGCAAAGAGACTGAGATTATTAAATTTATGTATTTAAGTGAGTATGAACACAAAATCAATCCACCGTAACGTACGTGGAACACATTTAAATGTTATTTTCTTGCATCCTTCGCACACACGATTAAGGTTGGTCTTATTTAATTAATCAAGATATAATTGAGAAGATTGAATCGGGTTCAATCAACACCACCTTGTACATAATATTAAATTGGGATGACAGTGACTTACGAAAGTTTTCAAATACCCGTTCACACGGAGGTTTAAGCCACGTTAAAAACGCATGGTCGGAAAGAGAAAGAGTGGCAAAAAAAAAAAAGCAGCTTCAGTGTATCGTACGTGTGTAGATGAAGCAAAAGCCAACAACACTGTTTATTATTATCTGCACAAAAACCGCAGCAACTGTGAGAGACCCGTGAAAGGTGAATTCGTTGGGCGAAATGAGCGAACCCACGACAAAACGCCGTAAGAAGAACGATGAGGGGTCAACCCGTAAGACGAAGAAGAAGAAGAGAGAACTGAAGGGTGTGCTCACAACAATCCTGTTCATGGATGGAAAAGAGAAAGAAGAAGAAGAAAAAGAAGAACACGAGAAAAAGAAGGGCATGGTCGATGGTTACTACAGCGAGGTGGAAGAGTCCAATCCGAGAAAGAGAAACAAGGTCGCCGGCGGCGGCGGCGGTGACTCGGTGAGTCACCGGCGAGTTTGGGTGAAGGAGCGTTCGGGGGCGTGGTGGGAGGAGTGTAACAAAGCCGAATTTCCGGAGGAAGAGTTCCGGAAAGCGTTCAGGATGGGAAGGGTGACTTTCGAAGCGATTTGCGAGGAGCTGAATTCGGTGATTGCGAAGGAGGACACGACGCTGCGAAACGCCATTCCGGTGAAGCAAAGGGTGGCGGTTTGTCTGTGGCGGTTGGCCACCGGCGACCCTCTGAGCGTGGTTTCGAAAAGGTTCGGTTTGGGGATATCCACTTGCCACAAACTGGTTCTTGAGGTCTGCACTGCCATAAAGAGAGTGCTTATGCCAAAGTATCTGCAATGGCCTAATGCTGTTATCTTGAGGGACATCAAGGGTGAGTTTGAGAACGTTTCTGGGATCCCCAACGTTGTGGGATCCATGTTCACTTCTCATGTTCCCATCATAGCTCCTAAGATGAGTGTCTCTGCTTACTTCAACAAGAGGCACACCGAGAGGAACCACAGGACTTCATATTCTGTGACTGTTCAGGGTGTTGTCGACCACAGAGGGGTTTTCACCGATGTGTGCATTGGGTGGCCTGGTTCAATGGGTAACGATCAGGTGTTGGAAAAGTCGGCACTTTTTCAGAGGGCTAATAATGGGGGGCTTAATCTCAGTGGTGTTTGGATCGTGGGTGGTTCCGGGTACCCTTTGTTGGATTGGGTTCTGGTGCCTTATACGCAGAAGAATCTCACTTGGACTCAGCATGCTTTCAATGAGAAGATTGGGGAGGTTCGAAGGGTTGCTAGGGATGCATTTGGAAGGTTGAAAGGACGGTGGGGGTGCTTGCGAAAGAGAACTGAGGTGAAGCTGCAAGATTTGCCTCTTGTGCTCGGGGCTTGTTGTGTTTTGCATAACATATGTGAGTTGAAGAATGAGGAAATGGATGCTGAGTTGTTGAAGATCGACGATGATGTTGATGATGATGATGATGATTTGGTGGTGGAGCCCGAGGTTGCTTTGAGATCTGTTAGCTCCTTCAAGGCCAGGGATGCAATTGCTCATAACCTTTTGCACCATGGACGAGCTGGCACTTCTTTTGTTTGATTACAATTTGGAATTGAAAACTTAAGGTTCAGATCATGTATGTATGTATGTATAATTAATTCTTTTGGTTGTTTTTTAAATTTAGACATGATGATAGAATTCAATCAAGGCATTCATCATTGTTTGTCGAAGGGGCTTTGTAACTAAAAGGTATATTCGTCCCTCCCTCAAATACTTGATCAATTGTAATCGTTGGTGCCAGGTTTAATCTATAAGATTCAGATACTTGAAAGATTCTAGTTCCTTTAACTATCTAAACCAGACATTATTAATTAGTTAATAAAATCATTCTTCTGTAGTTTATTTCTCAGCGATTTAATCAAAGTCAGAATATTCTCATGTCATATAATACCATCCCGTTGCTTGAAAACAGAACGAATGCACCTCTTCATAGGAAAATGATCTTTCACAACCTATCAAACAAAACACTTCATGTCTTATGTTTAAATTAGAACCATTCTGAGTAGCTCATTTTCACTGTCTGAGATCCTAGGCTGTAAGAAAAGACCGGGTACAGAAACAGAACAGTTTTTGGTTGCTGATGGTAGCTAAACTTCTATGATGTTCTCTATCCCTGAATCCATATCTATGCTTCTTTATTTGTTTTTCATACTTACTCATTCACTAGTTTAGGCAAAGTACTAAAATGATTGAATAAAACTTTTGTATATGATATGCATGATATGACTATGTAGGAATGTAGAAGCTGTATATTCACCTTGAAGTTACAGTCTTGACTAATTATTTCATAGAAAGTAAATTAATGACACTAAATTATATACCGTATAAAAATTAACAAGAATCATGATTAGCACATAATAATCTTCTTTGGGTCACGAGGTCAACCATTGGTGTGGTGTTGTTAATTATGAATAGAAAGCATGGATGGAGGAAAGTGTGTGTGTGTGTGTGAAGAAAAGAAGTGCATGGCATACACGTTGGCTTTGCATATTTAATTGATAGCTGACACGAATTAAGGGTTTTTATATGTTTGTGTGGTGTTATTATAGTATAGGGATTGAAGTTAGTTGTTTCTTTGCGTTCACACTTGAGTTTGACATGGTAAGGGAACAGTGACAGAAAAGAAAACAAAAAAGGGAATTGCAAGGTTTGATTGGACCACATTGTTTAGAAAATTTAGCAGAAGGGTTAATATATTGAAAGGCAAAACTCTGTGATGTGAGATGTCGGTGCACACAGACACAGGTCTTAATGAATTTGATGGGAAACAAGTAGCTTTCACACACGCAACACAGCACGACACGAAAATAACACTCTCAACCCCAAACAAGCACTGTTTGTGAATTAGAATGATAGAGTCACTTTCAGTGTCACCGCCAGTGTTGCTGTGGAGTTCACACACAACTTCCATAACAAGATAAGTTCCAGATAATTGCCTCTGCTCAAACCAGTTCTACTCTAGTTTTGCTTTTCTTCCAATCAAAGTGTATTCGTTAAATGTGTTCTTTAAGGATAATCTATGGATTAATACTTGTCGTGTTTCATCTATGCTATTAGACTCTTCTCATGCAAGGTCAACGCAAAGCTAATACAAATATTAATAGTAAATAAGATTAAATGAATAAAAACTATTACAGATATTTTAAAAATAGAAATTAGGAATTATTTGAAAAAATAATAATAATTTAGCATAAATATGATACTATAACTGAACTCTCTTTTTTTCTTTTCTTTTTTCTTTATCGCAATGAATTGTTTTAATGTACGACAATTAGGGGTGGCAATGCGGGCCGGCCCATCCCGTATAAGGCCCGCACACCGCGGGCCAGCCCGCCCCGCCCCGCACAATTTATGCGGGCCGCATACTCTGACCCACCCCACATATACGTTGGCCCGCTTTTTATTTTTTATTTATATAAAACTTTCAATGTTTAAAAATTGGGAAACTTTAAGAAGTTCACAAAATTAAGTAAAGACTTTGAGGAATTAGATGATAAATTGATAATTCAACATTTTCATCATATTCATACTATGACATACACAATGTATTCTTTAAATCTTAGCACATTAAAAATTACATAATACTTGTTTTTTCTAGTTATACAAGAATTTGAAACGTTAATGCAAGAGTCCATAAAAGAAGTAATTAATATACACAAGTGCAAGTTTTTTTTTTTAATTTTATGCGGGCTTGCGGACCGGCCCGCACAGGCCGCGGACTAGCCCGTGCGGGCTGCAGGCCTTTGCGGGCCGGACCCGTGCAGGCCTGCAGGCTCACTACCCTAGCTCGCCCTGCGTTTTTTCTGCAGGCCAGACTCTAATTGCCATCTTTAACGACAATAAGTTTTCTAGGAATGATTTGTTATTTTTCTATGGCTCTTGTTATCATTGTCAATTAATTTTTAAGTATTACTGTCATGTTTGAGGCTTTTAAAGATGAGAATATAACTTTGCATAAAGTTATAAAATTGTGCTATTTAAAAAATTATTTCATATGTAAATAATGATAATGAAAGGCTAAAAAAAAGTTATCTTTTAGCAAAATATAAATTGCAAAGAGCGAAAAAAGAAAAACACTTCCAAAATTTAGTTTTTATTTATGTTAAGATGGATTCCGGTTTATATCTCCTCTTAAGTGAGGGTGAATATAAATTTTGATTCAAAATAGGGAAGTACGGTTATATTTTAAAAATTTCTATTTATTTAAAATATATATTTTAAACTAATATTCATATATTTTAAGTAATACTTACTTTTAAATATTTATGTACAAACTAATTTAAATATTGCATTAGTTAAGCTATAGTACTAAAAATCTAATTATATTAGACCAATAAGCAAAATTAAATTTGAATTTTTCCTTTTTGCAACAAGATCCAAAGTCCAAAAAAAAAAAATAGAAATAACGATACTACAATTGATTTCCATAATCCATAATCCATGATCCATAAACCATAAACCACAAATATTTCTTACGGAAATACAAAGCTTGCTCTATTCAAACTAAGATACAGCGCACAGGTAGCGGACATAATACTACATCAACAATGATCATCACATCAATAAGCTTTCTCCGTTAGTAGTCAGTTACCTGCACCAAAACTACAAACTCATAATGCCCAACCTACTACAGGGCAATATGACAAGAAAGATGTGTCTAACAAGGTTTTCAAGTTCAAAGTTTATATAAATTTGTAGGGCACGAAAAACTTGTAAGAATTCACTTAATACGGTAATAATGTCAAAAAAGTTATTAGAATATCCAAAAATAATCTAATACCACCAGTTTCAGATATTTATAGTGGAAATAATAGCTTTAGAGTACAAAGAAACCATGAACCAATAATTTACAGATCACAAGATGTGCTGATATCTATCTCAGAATGGAACAGCAGATAACAAATTCAAATGGATAAATTCACAAATTACAACATGAGTTAATAGCAAAGGGGCATAAACAGAACATAACTAATTCTTCCCAAGCTCCAGAATTACTTATATGAAGGTGGATGCTAGGTTCAGCTCATTGATGCATTGACAACTAGGTTCCATGCAGAAAACAGTGAGGGATTCATTCAAACTAGGAGCATGAGATATAGCTGTTACGGATTGTTCATGCTAGGACACAGCTGTTGTGGTGTTCATGAAACTTGGGATTTAACTCATGAAATCATGATGAGTGTTTACAATTGTATGCAAGGAGGTCAATTTGACTGGCTTAAAAGTCATTTCTTCAAAATACTTGGCTGATGTCACATGAGCTTTGCAAGACAGCTCAATACCCCCCACCCCCAACAACAGTGTAACTTTAGAGATCCAGAATGCAATTGAAAGAGTGGCTAATATCTCCTAGGGCCGTGCATCCCATAACTCATTGTCTAGGTTGTCAAACTCCATAATCTACCAGAAACTCATGATGAGCTAGTATAGTGTAAACTCAGCTGATAGAAGTTTTCATAATACAAAAAGAAAGAAACTATTGTACCCTTATGCCAGAAGGGTTACCTAATACAGAAAAAAGTTAAAAACGTATCATAATATCCAAGCACTATTTAATCTAAGAACCAACGTTTCTGTAATGGGGATAACTTAAAATAAGTTTGAGGCAACCACAAAGCCAAGAATAAATAATTCAAAAATTACAAGACATAAGAACAGAATACAGGAAGTTAAAAATTTAAAAACACAACGTCAGAGGTTTGAAATTGAAAAAACAGAATGTTAGTTAGAAATAGAACCAGAGTTTTCAAGGGACTGCTCACAATAGATTCACTTCATAAAAGACATGTCATTAATGACAGATTGACAGAGGACGTTGCCATGATGGGTTGAGTGACAATTGCTTTGATGAGCAGTTATATATTTCTTGTTCAATCCTACTATTTGAAACTTTGGATGAGTATGTAATGAAGAATTCACCTACCGTTTGGATGTTTAAATGGGAGTAAGATAATGGAGATGTAGAGAATATAAAACGATTCTATTCCTTCACTTATCCCAATTGCGACCCTATTTCCATTGGGTCCTAAAAAATCTCCTAACAAAGAGTTCCAAAGTTTTTTCTCACTCCAATCATTTCTTCCTCGTTACTTTTCTATTCTGAAACATTTCTTAAACAGCTCTATTTTTTTTTCAAAGTCATCTTTTTAATTTATGCTACCTAGGAAAGGCAGGTTTCTTGTCTTCAGTACACAGTTTAATTAAACTTTCATAGACACGAGTGATAAGAACGAAAACAGCTTTCAACCAGCACTTATAATATAACCCACAATATTATGGAAGGAAATTTGTGGCAAAATGATCAGACAAATTTGGGGCGGTATGCAGTCTCTTCAACCAAAAATTGCATTTAGTTCAAGCACAATGTTCCATGGCTGTTACAAGGGAGTTGCTATGTCTGACTTTGCCATGTAACCGAGCTTTCCTGGTTTATTATTTTTGGTTTCTTTTCTTTGGAGGAAGTCTTTGCTTCTCCCAAATTGCATTTCTCTGTGATTTAACGTCATAGACATGAAGTTATGAGTGAGACCCCAACCACATACGAGAGTGCATTTTTGTGACTGCATTAATGAGTTGTAGGTCAAGAAAATTGTAACCAGTAAGAGATGAACTCAAGGCCATTCTACAATGAGGGCAAGAAGGAGCTAGAGGCAACCACTGGATGAAGCAGAAAAACAAGCAAACATTAATGATAAGTGACTCAATCTTGCCTAAAGCACAACAGGTATGAACATCCAATTCCGTAAACACCACAAATGGGTAAAACAACAATAGACCTACTTCACATTTGAAGTCCTGTCAACTAATCCTGTAACTTGACATCCTACTGAAGAATGCAATGGCCGTTGCCTTGGTCTGTTCTTAAACCTGATGCGTACAGCCATAGTTTCTATTACTTATACAGCATATAAATTGTACATAACAGATTTTTTTTTTTAAATGCATAGCAACGCAATTAAAAACTAGGCAATTAAGTTATACAATCGATGTCTGAATCACCTTACTCGCAACAAGTTACTGAGAAGTAACACCACTGTCTTGAACAATGCCTTCAGCTTGTAAGAAACGAATCAGATGCTTATCTTCCAAATGTTGCTGTCAAAAGTTACAGTTAAATTTTCACGAAAAGTTGCATGGATCAAAAGCGTGTAAGTAAAGAAGTGAAGACCTACAGAAAGGCACGCCCGGTATTTTTGCCACTCAGAAACGCATTCTTGTTTGTCCCAGTGACCCTTCATGAATTTCTCGGCGTACCACCTTGGAAATTAGGATTAGGGTTTGAGGAAAACCAGAGGGGAAACAAATTAGGGACAAAAAAGTTTAGGAATGAAACCTGTTGAAGCAATTGTGGTATGCGTCACGAAGTGTGGCACAAGGAGAGGTCGAAGATAACGATTTGGAGGCTTTCTTCTCTCTCATCTCATGGAAGTACCAATGGCTGCCAACCCTGTTCGTCTCACAAAGATCCGAGCTTTCAGATTCAACGATGGTTCCACACCTATGTGTTTTACATAGTCAGTGTCATACTCATACACATCTTAACGTTTCAATTCTCAACCTTCTCCACTTCGATACTTTCTTGTCCTAAGGTATTAGATTTAAGGTTAGATCGTTATAGGATGTCTTCATTTTTGTAATTTTTATAGTGAAATTTAATTTAATTTTTATTTTATTTCACTCAATTAATTTTTTATTTTAAAAAATTTGTTATAATCAGTTCTTTTAATATATTTACGATTTTAATTATATCTCATATATAATTTTTTTTAATTTTTCTTTTTTATAATTAAAAAAGAAATTATCATGTGTTAGTCTAACGGTATATCAGGTGATAGAGATACCGTGATGTGATAATTACAATATCATCATCAAATATAGTCTCTATATTTATTATTTTATTTCAATTTAATTTAAATATTATTTTATTTCAATTTAGTTCAAATATTTTAGAAATTGAATCAATTTCTTTCCTATATTTAATTTAATTTTTATATAAATTTAATAATAATATTTTTATTATAATAGATATTTGTAACAAAATTATATTTATTTAAATATATATTTTATATTAAATTTGATATAAATTTTATTCTTAAAATTTATATATTTATAATTTATAGATAGATGTTACAGTTATTTTATAAATTTTGTAAGAAAGCATGATCCGCATTTAATCGCGGCTGGTATTAATTTTATTACGAAAATAAACTAATGGAAACATTTTAAAAAATTTGAGACGTGAACTTCTAATTTCTTTTAATTGAACGTTTCCTAATAGTAAAAAAAGCAAATAAAGTGGTGTATTTTCTTAACGTTTATTAAATAACTCATGACGTACACTTTTTAATTCTATCAATTGATTTTTAAGTTTCAATCTGTGTATAAATTGAAATCAAGAGTGTCTGTCTAAATATTACAATCGATGGAATTTTAGGTGGTACTAGGAAAAGTTTACGAGCTAAATGTAGTTTATAAAATTGTTTTTTTCATAAAAAAGACAAAAACAATCGGTGAAACCTATCATTTAGCTTCTGTTTGTATCTAAAAAAAATATATCAGGGATATGTACTCAATTTTAAAAGACCAGATGAAAAAATATGAACGAAGACGATATTGTTTTTTCTCGAAAATTTTTTTCGCCATAGATAGAGCGGATTAAGAAAAAACAAAAACTAATATATATCTATTTTACTCTTTTATAGTAAATTAAAAATAATAAATATTAATAAAATATTTCAACCATAATTAATTTTACAAAATAATAGACTATGATATATTAATACTTTAAAAAATTACAATAAAGCATTTCTAGCAATTTCCTATAATATATAAGAAAACAAAAATCGGTGAAATTTATCATTTAGCTTTTGTTTGTATCTATAAATATCCTATTATGGATATGTACTTAATTTTAATAAACGACATGAAAAATACGAGAAACTATATTTTTTTTTCTCGAAAAACCTTCTCGCGATACATAGAGTGATGAAAAAATATATATATAATTTTATAATAAATTAAAAACCTAAAAATTAATAAAATATTTTAATCATAACTAATTTTACAAAATATTAGGCTATGATATATTAATACTTAGTATTACAAGGTTAAACTATAAAATATTTATAAATTTTTTATAATTATATTTAATATTTTATTAATATATACTTATGTTGTAATTTAAAAAATTAATTTAATTTAATATTTTATTACTATATGTTTTATATTATAATATTTTGTAAATTAATTAATTTTAATATATTTTGATTTTGAAATATAACTTTTTATTTATTAATTTATTCAATAATATTTTATTCTAATTTAAATTTTTTAATTCTGATTTATATTTTTAAAAAAAGTATTATTTGTACCAAATATTTTTGAAATTTTATTTTAGAAATTATTTTTTAAATATGTTAATATAAAAAATTTATCATATCCATTAAATCAAACTATACCTTTCACTCATTTCTCATATTTGTTTTCTCCTAATGTATGCATTCTTATTTTTATTTCATTTCGTTTCACTCTCTATTCCAATCACAATATTAAATTGTTGTACAATGACATTTTAAATTTGAATTATTTAAAAACTACATTTAATATAAAAAATAGTGTCATATAGGAAGACATATTCTAAGATATCGTCCTCATTCGAATTAATAATAGATAAAATTAATAATAAGTTCGAGCTTTAGTGCGAATTGCTCAACCACAGCAATGAGACTTGGATCAATAAGATGAGAGTTAAGAAAAAAATAGATTCTGAAGTTACTAAAGTAGCGATTGCAAAATAGTTTAAGTCACTGAAAATGCATTTTACCCGAAATTCAATCCGTTAACACATATTTTAATTCAATAAAATGCAGATTTATTATAGTTTGAACCGGCATAACTATGGCTAATTTAGCTTCAATTTCTTTTTTTTTCATTTTCACTTCAACCGAACAATCTCTATAAATATCCCATCTAACCTCAATTTTCACTCCCAGCATCAACATCATTCATAGAAGCGTAAATTTCTGAGTAACACCTGACAACAGAAGAAAGAGAGAATGGATCAGTTCAAAGGACAACCTCGTCTTCCAAAATTCGCCATTCCCAAACTGTACGACATTAGGCTCAAGCCCGACCTCGTCGAGCACCGTTTCGCTGGATCGGTCGCCGTCGACCTCGACATCGTCGCCGGCACCTCTTTCATCGTTCTCAATGCTGCCGAACTCTCCGTCACACCCGACTCCATTTCATTCACCGTTGGAGATTCCTCCACGGTTCTCTCTATTATCTTCCCTTGACACCTTGTTATAAATGTTTATTTCTCTCTAGTACATTCGAGATTCATGGCTATGTAGATATTTCATCCATATCTGACAACCTCGTATTATGTTGTATTATGTTGTGTCCCTCTGTGTGGAGGGTTGTTGCTGATGTAGAACCAATGGGTTGCGTGTTGCAGGTTTTTAAGCCTTCGCGAGTTGAGTTGTTTGAAAGTGATGAGATTCTGGTTCTGGAGTTCCCGCAGGAAATACCCGTTGGGCTGGGTGTATTGTCTATTCTTTTTGAAGGAATCTTGAACGATAGAATGAAAGGGTTCTACAGAAGGTATGTGTTGTTGTTGTTTGTTTTGCTTGATATTATACAAGCTGAAGAGTTTATCTGAATTCTGGTTGAGCCTGCATTTTGGTGATTCTCTTTTATTAATTTTCTTGGCTATCAGTGTAGATTGCTGATTTGAAAACGCTTCTGATGTTTAAAAATGTTTGACTAAATTACTTTGCCACTGAGATTTTGTCGGATTGCACACGGTATCCATTTTTTTATCCCTAAACTAACACCTTAATTGCTTGAAAAACATTACAATGGAACTCTTTATACATTACGCCAATTTCCTTAATTGTTTAAAAACATTACATTGTGTACCTATCAGGAATGTTGTTGTAAACCTTAGAAAAGAAGGAAATAAAAGGTAAAATGAAATGAACTTCTCCCATGATCTAAAATTAACTTACGTAAACAGTTGTAAAAACTCTTTCATGTAACTTTTAAAAAAAGTTGTAGTGCATAAGAATATTTTAATGTACGGCAGAAACTCAATTCGTTTTATCATTTTATTTGTTTCATTATAGAAGTATTTACGAACAGATTTACCCAAACAGGATCCTAGTTGCCTTACTATTTTTATGAGGATATAGATGGATGTCTTACTCGAGTTTTTGTTTTTAAATTAATTTATATGGATACTTTTTATATGCAGTACCTATGAACATAATGGTGAGAAGAAGACTATGGCAGTTACACAATTTGAACCAGCTGATGCCAGGCGTTGCTTTCCTTGTTGGGATGAACCTGTTTGCAAGGTATGTTTACCTGTCTCCTTCTCTTCCCTTCTAAATGAACCTTCTGTCAGCACTCACAAAGCTAAAATATTTGTTGTTGCAACGGTGCAAGCTAAATACTTCAAATAATAACATCTTGAGTTCATGTCTTGGGTGATAAGGGCTACGAGGATGGACAAGTCTGTGTGGATTTTGGTATTCAACTTGTTTTGACGAAATTATTTCTTCACGTGTTTGTTTGATCTTGTAGGCTACTTTCAAGATCACATTGGATGTGCCTTCAGAGCTTGTTGCTCTTTCCAACATGCCAGTTGTTGAAGAAATAACAAATGGAGATCTAAAAACAGTTTCGTATCAAGAATCACCAATCATGTCTACTTACTTGGTTGCTGTTGTAGTTGGTTTGTTTGATTATGTGGAAGATCACACCCCTGACGGTAAAATCATGTTTTCTCTTTACATTTTAGGTTTTGGTAGTTTATTAGTACTAACCTTCCCGCACATAATTGAATTTGGGATCTCTACAGGCGTCAAAGTCCGAGTGTACTGTCAAGTTGGTAAGGCAAACCAGGGGAAATTTGCGCTTGATGTGGCTGTGAAAACTTTGGAACTTTACAAAAAGTATGGAACCATTACAAATAATCCAGGACTTCATTTCTTTTTAATTTCCATTTAATGGTTGCAAATCATTATCATTATAATATAAGTTGACAACCATTTAGCCAAGTAATTTGTGATGGTGTCCTCCTTAAAACTTGAAAGATCTATTAACTCTTAGAAAGGTTTGGAATCAAAATTCTCCACCAAAAAGCACAGGAGCTTTCTGCCATGTAGAAAACAAATAGGAAACGCCATCTTGAAGTGATTCAAGGATAGGTGCATGATTCACCACTTAAACAAACTTTCCAAACTAAGAATCTAAGCTAAGAGTGTCAAACTCTCAAGACACTTAATTAAGGTTAAAGAAATTTCACATATTTCAAGTGTGTTTTGTATAGAGGAGAAGCCTTCTATTTATAGGTTTAGAAGGCAGGTAACTTCTTCATAAATGAGGTGATTAAGTTCATAAACTAGCTTAACTATCAAGTAGTTAAGTTATGTTTGATAGACACCTCACTCTAGAATATGCTTGATGCTTTAGAAGGAACATTTCCAACATATTTAAGACAAAATTTCTCATTTTACAAAAGATGTTTTTGTTCTCTCTAATCTCTTCTTCAATTTTCAATTTCCTTTGGCCTTGCTATTTTTATGTATTGACTGTCAGTCAGATTATCTTCCTTGCTTTATCAGTTTATACGGCCAACATAGGGGGCTAATAATTAATTTACATATTAATCTTCATGCCACTGTTTATCATTCATTACTCAACTAACTGATAATTTAATAGCTACTTCGCTACTCCTTACTCTCTGCCAAAATTGGATATGATTGCGATCCCTGATTTTGCTGCTGGAGCCATGGAGAATTATGGTCTGGTTACATATCGGGAGACTGCTTTGTTATATGATGACCAGCATTCTGCTGCTGCAAACAAACAGAGGGTACTCTGCTTAACCATGAAGTTTGTCTTTTGTCTTGGTTACTTGGGGCTTCCTAATCTTAATTTTCAAAACTATTTATTTTATTACTAACTGAAGGACAAAATATTTTTTTTTACTGTTAAGGTTGCAACTGTTGTAGCTCACGAACTAGCTCACCAGTGGTTTGGCAATCTTGTTACGATGGAGTGGTGGACACATTTATGGCTGAATGAGGGGTTTGCAACATGGGTGAGTGTTGTAAATAGCAGATTATTGGAATAAAAATTATTCCCAATATCTCCATAATTATTAGGAAAAACAATACTTTTAGAATCTTCCTATTATAGTCTGCTTATTTTTATTTTTCTTTTTGAAAGGTTTTTTATTATTACAGATGTGATAAGAATGTAATTGGTGTAATTGTTTTCAACAAAGTAATTCTTTATTTTCTTACATAGTTCAAGTGTAAGTTGTATGGATCATACATCCAAAAATTGATGCCATTGCAGTGCTGGTGTTCGGTTTTCTTGCTTTTATTTCATTTTTTTTAACATTATAACTAATTGACTTGTTGATATTTTAAATCCTCTTCTCTTCTTTTGGGAGGGTCAGGTGAGCTATTTAGCAACTGATAGCTTGTTTCCTGAGTGGAAAATATGGTCTCAATTTCTTCATGAATCCACGGAGGGTCTTAGGTTGGATGGACTTGCAGAATCCCACCCAATTGAGGTATTGTTTAATGGTCAAGTTTTTTGTGGGTTTGGTCTGTCTCAGATAACAAATTTGGCTAATTTCATATGACTCTGCGATTTCATGAAAATTAATTAAATGTAATTATATAATTGTTTGTTATATAATTTTAAATATATACACACACACACACACACACACACACTATTAAAGTATAACTAAATTGAACTTGTATTTTTTTCTTGGGTTAAAATGCTCACACCTTCTTATCAGTCTTTAGTGCATTTTAAATTTTTAACTTATGTAAATTATGTTTGAAGGTGGAGATAAATCATGCTTGTGAGATTGATGAAATATTTGATGCAATAAGTTATAGAAAAGGTGCATCTGTTATTAGGATGCTGCAAAGCTATCTCGGTGCTGAATGCTTTCAGGTTAGTACTTGGACGCTTTCGTATTCAATGTCAAATTTGATGGGATAAAAGAGTGAAATCTTCATGTAAGGATAATACAATATATTATCATCTAGCGCATGAGTAAATTATTGTTGGGGGTATATTTCTATCTCAACTAAATTGACTTTGATTTTTGTGCTTTTAAAATTAGGTAGGTTGGGTAGGTTGTACAGTTTAGTTTGTGATACATAAATTGAAGGTATTTTATATGGAATTCACTGTTACAGCCACCTTATATATTATCTTATGTCTTTTAAGAAGTATGGATTCTAATAATCTCTGTAAATGTGGTTGAGTTATATATCATGCATTCATGCTATTACATTGCTTTTTCCTGTGACCAGAGGTCGCTGGCTTCATATATAAAAAAATATGCTTGCTCAAATGCTAAGACTGAGGATCTCTGGGCTGCACTTGAGGAAGGATCTGGTGAACCCGTGAACAAGTTAATGACCTCATGGACAAAGCAGAAGGGATATCCTGTTGTATCTGTTAAAGTCAATGATCAGAAATTGGAATTTGATCAGGTTCCATTGCATCTTGACCTTTCATTTGATTTTTATACGATTATGTTCTGAGAAAAAACCCATCATATCTCATGTGTAAGCTTTGTACATTTATTGACAGTCACAATTCTTGTCAAGTGGTGCTCAAGGAGAAGGCGAATGGATTGTTCCAGTAACATTATGCTCTGGCACTTATGATGTCCGCAAGAGTTTCCTCTTGCAATCAAAATCTGATGCACATGACGTCAAAGACTTCATTGGTACCGCAGACATAAATGACTGGATTAAACTTAATGTGGATCAGGCTGGTTTTTATAGGGTGAAATATGATGAGGTGCTTGCTGCTAAGCTTAGATATGCAGTAGAGAAACAACTCTTATCTGCCTCAGACCGATTTGGTAAATTAAATAGTCACTTGAAAATTTATTTCCAATGGTAGTAAAGGAATAGATTGATAACTTGCGAGTTATTTACTTTGACAGGCGTTTTGGATGATTCATATGCACTTTGTATGGCTCGCCAAGAATCATTGACCTCCTTGATTAACTTGATGGGATCATACAGAGAGGAAGTTGATTATACCGTGCTGTCTAACCTAATAACTGTAATATTATATTCCAAATCATGTTCATTCCTTACGTAGGCTATATATGTTGAATGTAACTGCAATACTTTTGTTTGACAGATAACTCTTAAAGTTGAACGCATTGTAGCCGATGCTAAACCTCAATTGCTAGATTATTTCAGGCAGTTCTTTATTGGTCTTCTCCAGCACTGTGCTGAGTAAGTTGTTGAATGCATGATCCTGGGAAGATAGTGTTTCTGTTAATAAAAATTTATAGACTACTTACAATTTCTATAGCTTTACATGATGATTGGAAAGTCATCTGCTAGAATCATGTAAGTGATAATGTAGCTGGTACTCACACTGGGGGATAAAGGTATTGGAAGAATTGGAATTTTGATGACCTAAATAAGATGCCATTGGCTATACACTTTTTGTAGTAGTTTTCATTAGATCTTGGCTTCTTCTTATCTCATATTGGAATTGCCTTGCAGGAGGCTTGGTTGGGAGCCTAAACCAGAAGAAAGTCATCTAGATGCAATGTTGAGAGGAGAAATTTTGACTGCCCTTGCTGTGCTTGGTCATGATTTAACACTGGAAGAAGGAAACAAGCGTTTTCAGGCATTCTTAGAGGACAGGAATACACCACTTCTCCCGCCTGATACAAGAAAGGTTGGCTGCATCTTCATTCTAATGCATGAAATCTCCCTATGGACTCTCTTCTGCTGATTATTAGTGTGAAATGTTGGCAGGCAGCATATGTAGCTGTAATGCAAGGGGCAAGCAAATCTACTCGATCCGGTTATGATTCCCTTTTGAAAGTATACAGAGAAACTGACCTTAGCCAGGAGAAAACACGAATTCTTGGTAATGAAATATCTTCTGTGAGAGCATACCCTAGCTTCTGGTCTTGGTACTAATATTTTCAACAATTGTAGGCTCTCTGTCATCTTCACGTGATCCAGAGCTAATTCTTGAAGCTCTTAACTTTATGTTGTCATCTGAGGTAACCTTTTTTCTGATATTTTTGAAGTCAGAATGCGCATACTCAAATTATCAGCTGATTGTTTTTTGGTCTGCGTAGTGTATATTAAAATGTTAACTTGCGATGTTGTTATGTATTAAGGTTCGGAGCCAGGATGCCGTTTTTGGACTTGCTGTTAATAGAGAAGGACGAGATGTAGCTTGGTTATGGCTTAAGGTACAAACAACCCAGAACTAGAACTGAAACACATTAAATTGAAAAGAAGTTGTGTATGCCTTATTTCTTAAATTTTATTGATTTCTTCAAGCTTTTTCAAATTAATCAATAATTTGAGACGGAGTTAAGATTCATTGGAAAAAAGGTTTTGCAAATTTTCAATATTTTGAGACCGAGTTAAGATTCATTGGAAAAAAGTTTTATTTTTATTATATTTGAGGAAAACTTGGTCAAAGAGCCTGATTTAGGAATTGTCCCTTTTGCCAACATTGCTTGTCAATTGTCATGTACCTCGTTAATGAATTTACATGCGACTGCTTTATCTTTAAGCCTAGAGGGTATTCTGAAACTTAGTTCTTTTTAGTTGTCCTTAGCAATGTCATTTTTTGTCAATTGATGCATCAACGATTATATTTGATTTTGACGGAAAAAAAAAAATAAAACAAAAACTCTCATCTTTTAAACCCTTTTCCCCCTTCGTTTATCATCTTCTCACCGTTCTCAATGTTATGCAGGACAACTGGGAACACCTCACAAAAACATATGGTTCAGGATTTCTGATAACTCGCTTTGTCAGTGCAGTTGTCTCACCGGTTCGTCTCATAAAAACCCTCTTCAACCTGCTTTGTCCCATTGGTACTGGAGTTTCCCTCTAGAATGTTTATCTATAATTCTCTACTTTATTGTTGGTGCAGTTTGCTTCCCTTGAGAAGGCCAAGGAGGTAGAAGAATTCTTTGCAAGCCATGGTACGCCTTCCATTGCTAGAACTTTAAAGCAGAGCCTTGAGCGGGTTAATATCAATGCAAACTGGGTTGAGAGTATTATGATTGAAGAAAGCCTTACTGATGCTGTGAGGGAACTGGCATACAGAAAATATTAGTCTTGCTGTGTTTTCTGAGCATGCTACTTAAACTCTCTTCACTCTGGCAATCTTACTGTCTTCGCTGAGCATGAACCTCGCGAGTTACCTCACCAAGGAATAAAAATAGACTCTATGTCATTTCGTGGGTTTAATTATATCAATTTTTTGTGTCCTTTTTAAATGTGGGTTTTTTTTTTGTTATTTAAAAGTGACCGATTTTACTCCAGTTAACATGATAAATGTGACAAATAGATTCTCACAATATTGTTAGACTGGTTTTTATACTCCTCGCATAGCATTGAATCATTTGTCTGTCCCCTACCGTGTCTCATAGGTTAGGGTACTGCTTGTGGGGTGTGTGCAGAGATAACTAGAAGATGAATTATGCTTAGAATTTGAAATGTGGCAAAAATTCGATTTCATGTGGCTCCACCTAGTTGCTAGTCACACCAGTTAACAGCTTAGCGAAGGACCAGCCATAAAGTAATCTGATTTCGTACATAATTTAATCTTATTTTCACACTGTTAATGTGTGATTAATTCTAAATGTGAATGTGTTTGTTTGTTGAAGATTGAAAGACTATAGTCGTGAGTTGGAACACAATATTTATATATTTTTTTCAGAATGCAGTAATATGACTCTTCCTCTTTATAAGGCACTCGTAGATTTTTATCAAGAAAATCGACTAGACACTAATTTAAAAAATGAAGTGTAGTTGAACATTAATGTTCAGACGAAATAACTACAAATGATAATATTGGAAGACAAAATCAATACATTGATATTTGAAATTATGAATATTCACTTTTAATTCTTTAAGAACATTTTACTCCTGTAAAAGAATAATTTTATGGGTACTAGCTTCTATACCTTTTTGAACATTTAAATTTAAATTCTTTGTAGAAATTAAAGTTCACAAAATTTAACATCAACTTACTCTGACGGATAACAAGTCATTTGTTTAATAAGAATCCTGGTAATACATTTTCATCAAGAAAACTTTTAATTCTTTTAAATCTTACTATTCTTAATTTCTTAATTGGTGTTTTTTTCTGTATTATTTTTGTTTTTTAGCAAATTAAACCTTTTAGAGGAGCAAAACAAAGTCGTACAATGCAACAACCTTGCCTTGCGGCTCAGAAGTCATTTTCTTCCAGTTTTATTTTGCTGCAAAACAAGAAAGCAGCACACAGGCAAACACGTAGGACCTAAAGTTGGCCCTAGTACTCGCAGCAATCTGAATCAGAACTCCAATGTTTGGGTATTTATGTGTCACAAATCACAGCCATGAAAAAGGAAAATATCTCTAAAATGGCAACCTCAATGGTTGAATGATTATAAGTATCTCAAAAGTTGATCCATCTACAGTGATCTTTTTAAGAAAAGAAGAATGAGACAAGGTCTAATAGTGTTTGATAAGAAACCACATTCCTATATATACGCAATTACTCAACCATGGACAAGAACAGTTATACCATCGCATACCAAAAATGCAAATAAAAGTAGAAATATATAACTGAGATTTTTCTGAAACAACCTTGTCCATAACTGTCCCCACCATCATCATGATTGCATACAACAACTGGAACCGAGTCATCATAAACCACCGACATAAATTTCTAGAGCAGTCTCCAAACAGAGAGAATAACTTTGCCACATTAATTTTAAGGATAAAATCATCACAAACTTGTAAACAACAATGCCAATTAACTACTACCTTTCTTTTTATAAACAACACAGGTTAAAAACAATATGAAGTAAATACCTCACAGAGCCTTTGTTCTCGGAGGCATAATAATGAATACAATATGGTGACAGAGAAACATGGAAGTGGTCTCCTACACCAACCTACAAAAGCAGCAAAGATTTACATGGCCCCAATGTGGCAGTGTACAAGGAGACTCTTAATCAGTTGAGTGATCTAAGGGGAGAGAGGTGGATGTATTGTACAGGGTGCTATTCTGATGCCCATATGAAAAATTTATGGGCAAAAAAAACTATATTCGATCATAATTCAGCTTTCAATATCTTCTAACACCCAGGTGCAGTTGAAGAAACAGTCACGTCTTGCTCTTAAATTTTCTATGAGCTTTCAAGTCCACCACAATCACAGTGATGTTGTCTTTGCTTCCTTTCTGAAGGGCACGGTTTGAGAGGTACTCTGCAGCTGCTTGTGCAGCAGGATCAATTCCCTCTCCCCTTTCTGAGGACAGTGGCATGCCATTTTTCTTGTGCCAGAGAAGTATGCGCCGCCGAGCGATGTCGCACACCTCTTCGTTTGTCATGACATCCCACAGGCCATCACTGGCCAGAATGAGACAGTCATCGTCTTTGGCACGAGGAAGAAACATCACCTCAGGATCTGGAATAATCCATGGCTTCAGATACCTATCACCTGTATAATTATCAAGCCAACAGTTAACAAAAACAGCTTTCGACAAAAACTTTTCAAAGACATGCAACCTCAGTGTGCACAAGTACACAATACAGGCACAAACAGATCATTAAAGCAGAAACAAAGCGTAATAATCATTTTGAGTGTCCATAGCATGTGGCAATTTTCATATTACCCCATATGAAACTTTTTAAGTAAATTTATGATGTAACAAAGTTTTTAGAAGTAAACAGATCTGGGGGCGAAAAAAGGCTCAGCTTGAGGACAGTTCCCTTTGGATTTTGAAACTCCCCATGAAGATTGCTTTCTCAGCATTGTTTCCCCTATAATATACCTTGTCCAAACAAAGTCTGTTAAGTTTTATCGGGTGAATCATTGAATGTTGAAAGATAATCTTGGTATAAGAATTGTGTACATTCATTGTAACTCAAATCTTAAGCTTAGAACTGGAAGTTATAGATTTATTCCAAGTAAAAACAAAGACACAAAACGTTATCCCTAATTGCATGCTTTTTGCAGAAGAAAAACTTTTAATTAAGGAATTACACACAACTACAAGAATAAGTGAGAGTGTGTATCTTACAGCTTTAAAAAGACTAGGTAAGCAATTAACTTTAAACTTGAGTTTCAGAGACGAAAATAGTACTTTTCACTTTATAAGAATGAGAGTATGTACGTTACAACTTTAGCAAGGAGGGAACATGACTCGGAAGGAATGATGAGGAAATTGGTGATGTTATAGAAGACAAAAACATAGCTGAATGAAAAAGGACATTCAAGGTTTGTGATTTTAATGTCTATCAAGCTTAGACGAAGTATTATAACATTGTTATGGTATTAAATGTTCGACTTTTGGAGGACCCATGACATGAGAGAAAAAGTGAGAACAGAAATGCGAGTGGTAATATGAATGTCTGACCACACAAGAAAGGCCGTGATACAAAAAGATGACAGAAAATCGGTTAAGACAGTTGGAAAACGTACATAGGTCACTAAATGAAAAGACTCTAAAATTAATAACTTTTCACAATCTTGATAATAACATCATTTCTATCAGAGATAAGAGTGCAGATATGAAGAATGCAACCAATGTTCCTTTTTCCATCCATAAACTAAGTAACCGAATCATTACAGCATGGGAAATAAAGTGAAACTTCTGATTAAGCTCATACCAATCGACCTTGACATTGCGAGAACACCAAAAACTCGGTGACCATTCCATTGTATCACCCTGCCTCCGGCGGCCTCAATTCTTGCATATTCATCGGGTCGATTTGGCTAACCACACAACAATCAAACATAAATTTCTTCTATTTGGTTAAAATTCTTTTAAAAGAAGACACAAAACTACAATTGGAGGTAGCTTACTTTATGGTCAACTGATAGGGCCATGGGTTCTTTGCCACGACACAGAACCGCTCTTGAATCACCACAGTTTGAAACTACAATATGAGATGAACATATAACAGCAACAACAGCAGTTGATCCAACAGTTTCTGGGGCAACAGGATCAGAATTAACATCACCCCCAACTTCAGAATCAACCTTCAAAAAACAACTGCTGAAGGCTTTTTTCCACAGATCTGGACAATCATCCTTGGTGCTTTCAACTAAAAGACCTTCTCTCACAGATTCTATTTCCTCTGCCAAGGCTAAATGCATGCGCTCGCGGCAATAATTTGCCACCTAAACGTAAACAAGCTCCGTGTGAAGAATGCTTAATGGTTGCACACATTCGAATACGTAAAAAGCAAAATAAAACATTACCTGAGAGCCACCATGGCCATCATAGACTCCAAAGAAATGCACTGTCTGCTCCCTGAAACATTGGTCTATTCCATCAGGTACCCTATCACCAGTTAGCATTTGAATAGGAATTTTCAAAAATCTAGGTACAGTTGCGAGTGCATCTTCCATCTCAGGTCTTTTTCCACACACAGATGTAAATCCCCAAAGTGGGGTACAATCTAATTCAAAAACACTTCTACCAACTGTTCCACTCACAGATCTTTCTAGAGTTCGTTGATGAAGAACACCAGTAGTAGGCTCTGGGCCAGATATAACTCCAGTCTCTTCTTCAACGCTAACTGCCACATCTGCAACTACATTTGACACACCCAAATCAGTGGCCCTGGCAGCAATTTTCACAGTGGTGATGCTTTTCTCGATTTCTATGGAACTTCTTGTCCCTAAATCTGCAGAAACCTCAGAACTGATGAACTCATCTCCACAAAAACTACTATTCTCGCTGACTACTGAAAGAGAACTATCAATAATTGGATCACCCTCCAGCGATATCAAATCATCATCCTCAATTTCTGGGGTTAAAACTTCTTCACCGACAACCAAAGAGTTTATATTCTGGGACACCATACCCAACATCGGAATTTCTTCTACTCTTCCCTGTTCTGGTGGTGTGACCGCTGCACTACCAACTTCCTCCACAAGACAATCACTGTCAAGATCCTCATCAGCAATAAAAGTATCGGTAGAAACCTTAGCTATAGAATTGGATAACAACCCTGCATCTGTCATCAGCTTAATTCTGGACACATCCATGTGAGTAGTAATGGTTGGCTTATCACACACTGAATTACCTACTCTCAGTGGCACTGTAACCGTGGTTGACATCTCCTCCATCAAAATCCTTATCTATGTAGTACGAAAAGTTACCCTCCCACCCTACTGATATCACACAACCTGTCATATTTGAACCAAATTATCACCGTCTTTCATGAGTGAAAACGATCCTGGAATGCCAAGCGTGGATGTAAAAAAACCATTTCCCATGTCTAAGAAGCCCAGAGACGGAGGCAAATTCAACCTATGCAAATCATGGAATAGTTAAAAGGTGGCGAAAGTGAAATGGGGATAGTCAGATCTGGTCAACAGCAATGGATCCGAATTTCCATTTGCGGAAATTTCAATCAAAATCAGCTAAAATACACCCTTTTTCAACTATTATCATATTCTTTTCTAGATTCTTCTCTGTCTACCTTCGTCAACTCTGGCGAGACAGAATCAGACGAAACATGAAAGAAACAAACTTTATCTGCAAAAAAACAAAAAAGATTAAAACCCACAAAAATAAAAGAGACAGAGAGAGAGAGGAGAAACAAAGCTAACACTCATTATCTCTACACACAAGAAATATTGAGTTAAAAGAAAAGGGTCATGAGAAAGAACCCCAGGAAAAGCAAAGTCTCAGGAATCACAAGGAAGCCCTCAAAAGATAACACCCTTTTTTTCACACTACACCATGAGTTGCCTGGATCTGAGGCAACACACCTCAACCTCGTCCAATAATAATAATCATAAAATGAAAGAAAGAAAGAAAAAAGGTAAAAGAAATAAAGAAGAAAAAGAGATTCATTACCTAATTTTGTCAACCATGTAGAGTCTAGTTTCTTACTTCCTTCCTTCGTTTCTGTTCTCTTCTCACTGCCTTGTCTTCTGACTGCGACACCAGAGACCCATGATGGAAGAAGGAACAAAGAATCAAGAGACAAAATAAAAACATGGACTTTCCTTAATCCAAACCATTTTAGTGAATAAAATTAACAGCTTTGCTGGGTGTGACATAGATATAATAAGCATACCTGAGTGTGTTGGGGTGTGTGTTGGAAGCGCGAGAAAGGGAGTGGAGAAGAAAGAAAGAAAATGACTAAAATTTAAGTAAAAAAAGAAACTTTTATTGAAAGAAAAATGGGCTTAAAAGAGAAAGAGGCAACATAGAAAAAAGAGAAGTAGGGTGTTGTGTTGGGTTGTGTTGTGTTGTGTTGTTGTGTGAGAGAAGACAATGGAGTTGGACAGATGTCAAATCTTGAAGAGCATATTAAAGCATCTCCACCCATCCATTCCTCCATCTCCAACCTCCCTTCACTTTTCACCATTCAATCTAATCTTCGCATTTATTTTATAACTTCTTTTCCTCTTAAAGGAATCATGCTTCTCAAGTAACACATTTCTTTTTATTCCAAATGCAGTAAATTTTATATAAGGAGATTGTTTACTGCTAAAATATGCAACAATTTCATTTTAGATCTCATTTTTTCTTTTATAATATATTATAAATGTTGACTTTTATTCTTTTCATATTTAACATGTTAATAGGATCTTTCAAATTTATATTAATTTTGAATTTTCATATTTATCGGATAAGTAACTCATGATTTTAATTTATACATTATCACTCTTAGAACTTTTTACTGTAAGAGTATAACATGTTTTTCTTTAATTTAATTTTTTTCTTGTCTCATTATTTTAAAATTTTAACTTGAAAATGTGTACTAATATAATTTAAAAATAACAAATATTTTGTTATATTTATTGTCATTGACTTGTTAGCATACTCTAATACAATAAAAGGTATTGTAATACTCCGATTTTGAATTTATAATCTGACTATGACCCTATAATAAAAATGATGTTAAAATGTAAATATATTTCAATTGGAAGACTTCGTATTTAAAGGATTTGGTTGGTATAATTAGAATCTAAAATCATTATATCTAATCTCAAACTATTAAGATGCTTCAAAATGAAATTACAATTAATTACTTTTCTAATAAATATATTTTTTAAACAAATTAAATGTTATATGCTACTAAAATTTTTGAAATATGATTCCTCGTGTTATTGAATATTCACATATCACATAACTAACTACATTTAGGTAAGCCAAAATTCAAAAAACAGTTCCTCAATCATTACTAATTGAGAATAAATACTGTATCTGCTATTTTTATATTTCAAAAATTCGAAAAAAAATCTTTAAAATGTTATCAATTGAAGAAAGGTTTTAGTTTGACTTGCTAATATAATTGCAAAACGATATTTGCCTAAACTGAAAGTTTTTTGAGATGGCAAATTTAATTTTTTTCTATATCAATATTAATAATATATAACTAATACAATCTTTATTATATTTTTATTATTAATTGAATTTTTTAAATTCACGAAGATTTGAGAAATAGTCGTGAGTTATATAATTTTATGAATTTTAATTAAGTAGTTCAAATAGAAAAAAAAAGTTGAAAGATACTATATAAAAATATATCGAATACAATTCTTGTTAACAAAAATATAAATAAAATTAATTTTGAAAATCATAAAAATGAGTGTGATTCCTTCTTAACTCAATAAATTGTTGAAACTTCGGTTTAATTCTTAAAAAGACATATCAAAAGATGAGAGAAGAAATAAATATTTAAATCATTCTAAATCTTTTAAGTGATGTGAGATCACAGGATACGATAGATAAAAATAAATGTCAAACATTAACAAGTTATTTTAACTTATGCATTAATATATATATATATATATATATATATATATATATATATATATATATATATATATATATATATATGTATATGTATATAATAAAATAAAAACCTATTATTTTAACAAATGATCATTTTAGTTAGAAAGTTTTGAATTGAAGGGTAAGGGCAAAGAAATTGAGTTAAAACAAAAAGAATGGCAAAAGAGTGAGTGTGGAAAAGGTTGTGTTTATGATCAATCATTGATGTTGTTTGTGACGTATTATCATCTGGGGCTCAATGAAGTCAGCATTTGGTATAAAAGAAATGCTATGAATTGTATCTTAAAATATTATCACAGGTTGAGCGGAAATTAGTTTAGTTACTTTCACCGGCTACTGTATATTTTAAAAGTATAACAAAAAAAAAATAGCCTTTCGACATTTTCGTTGGAAAGCGTTCATCGCAAAAAGATGAGACAATAGACTTTTCGTCATATATAATGTGTTTGTTTTTGGTTATTTGAAAGGGATGTCCCACCAATGAAATGGGAGTCCCACAACCCACCATTACTTTAGTCATGCACGAATTAATACACAGGCACCTAGTCAGAACTAATTTTTTTCGCATTTAATTTAATTTATTTTTTATGCGTCTACTCATTTAAAGATGATTATTGCCGAGTATTGTTGTTATGATTCTATTTATCAAATTGTAACATAAAACATTCCATGTATTAAAATTATAAGTATTGTTTTTTCATTCCGAGAATGTGATACTGAAATTGATAGAACGATTAGAAATAACACGAATGAATTAAAAATAAATAAAGCATAAAATTTAATCAGAAACTTTAGTTCTCAAAATAAATTTAAATTCTTCATTTTTATCAAATCCTCACTTATTTAGATAAAGACACAAGCTTTTGAAGACAATCATGGTGAAGATGATAAGATTAGTTTGAAGATTGTATCTCGTTTCTTAACCACCAGAAAATCGTAAAATAGGGCAGAAAATGTCAATCAATCACAACGGATAAACTGAGCATAAAATGGTTGGCCATGGGCTAGAAGGCCAATCCTTAGTGGGGTGTTAGAGATTAAGAAAATGTTTGTATTCATTCAATTCAAGCATTAGGCAGTGAGGTAGACGTGAGTGAGTGCAGTTTTCAACATAAAATTGATTTAGGAAAAAGGGTAAGCAACGGAGCAGCTAAAGACAATAGCAGGATCCATGGCCATGCATTGTCTTTGTGTTTAATAGTTTAATTTTGCTATGTTTCAATAAATGTACACATCACATCGAATAATTTTCAGGATGCTTTAATGGTTCCTCAGGAATTTGTCCATAACTAACATTAAACCAGCAACTGCCACTAGAGAAGGCAAGTCTTCCACAGCCAACCTGGGCAGCCAGGACAGGAGCACTCAATCGCACAACTCTCAGTTCCTAAGTTGAAAATTCAAATACACACACGCTGTTTACCCTACAACCTTTCACAATGCTGTTCAACTACTTGCTGTACACACTGTTCTTGCAAATGGCATAGGAATTAAGGTTCCATAATACATGTTCTTGGCCAATATTTAAAGCCAAAGCAAGTACACAAAAACTCAACACGGTGGACTTCAATTTGCACAAACTTACGGTAACATGGGATCTCCAGAAGACGCAAGCATTTGTAAATTTGTTTCTTCAGCTGCCCGTTTAGAAGCATATTCTTGCATAGAATCACCTGCAAATAATTATTAGATCATTAATCTAGTCAACTTTAATCAACTATTGGGTTGGTCTAGCTCGTCTTTAAGTTTCGTTCAAACTGTTTCATGCCAGATCAAATTCAGTGCTTCTAAACTTCCTTTTTTCTTTTTTGGAACCAGTGTTCGTCCTTGGGTCCTTCATGCAATACCGTTTTGATCCCTATATCCTATGTCAGCGTAGTATTCAGGAACACTACAACTAGTTTGATCCAGCATGTTCAACAGTTAAAACTATTTTGAAATGATTGCGAAAATTGGAGCTTGATATGCACACGTACATTGAGAAAGAAGACAAGGAGGTTAACTTGCAAGAAAATAACTAGGAATTGTTCTCATGGCCACAGAAGGTAATCACTAGACATACCAAAAGATTGACGAAGCCCTTCTTTTACAGCATCGAAGTTCTTGTAAGTGTAACCCACGAAGCTTAGATCTTTGGTAGTTAGCATCTGTGGGAATTAGGAGGAAGTTCAAACATTAAATTATGCCATTTTGTCTAACTATAATAGCAAGGTGTATAACAGATACTTGAAACAAAAAATACGCTAGTCAACAATTTATTAAATGTCATACTTGATGGATACATATTACATACTAAAAGAAAATGACAGAAGAAGAATAAGTAATCAATTGTCATCCAATCAAAGAATAATATTGCATAGTAAGTTCGTTGGCTGTTATAATAATCACCTTAAAATCATATAAAAAAGTATAGTGCAAAAAATTAGCTATTGAAGACTGAGAAACACTCTCCAACTATGAACCAGAATAATCAAATAAAGACTTTTGACTCTGTAGTCATGTAATAACAGTCTAACACAAGGGCAAAACAAATTGATAAGATGCCAGCTGAAACAACTCGCGAGGTATTTTGTAGTGACTGTAAGGACTTTAGCTCAAATCATGCTTATAAGAATCTCGAGAGAGCGAAGAACCACACCACGAAAGTTAACTACAGTAATAAGGGATCCTAAAGTCTATGAGATTGGTTCCTAACATCCCACCACACTCAGTCCTGTTATATGAGCTGGCTAGTCCATGATTAGTCCTGAACAAACACTAAAATGTCAGTGTTGCGTCACGACCCGCTCTGCTTGTTTCCAGTTGAGAGCCAGGGTGAAAGACTCTAATGCCAATTAATAAGAATCTTTGGAGAACCCCATCACAATAGCTAGCTCTGTAGTCGGAGAGCCTAAGACCCATAAACGTCACACTAGAATCTCGTACGTATGCCTTGCAAATCAAGTGTTTAACCAAAGCAGAGGAAGATGAGAAGGGTAGTGATACTAGAAAGGAAGAGTTGCTCCCTACTGTAACTAACATCGAAGAAACGAAAGATTAAAAAGAAAATAAATACAAGAGTTGCTTATTTATTTAATTCTAATCAAGATTTTGAATCGATCCCACTTTGCAGTTTTTCTTGATATTGCAGGAAATTGCAGATAAATGGGCCCACTATAGCTACAAATTGAGGTCACAAAATCAGAGTTACTGTAAACTTGCAATACCTTTACATTACGTCCAAAATTGTGATCACGAACCGTTTTTTGAAATCATGATTCCAATATAAGAAAGAACAATATCGATTAAAAGGATATATGATCATGCAGTATGCACTTGTCCTTCACCAACGGTAAGAAGGAAATTAAAAGTCTGATTACAATGAAACTTGCATTGCAGGAAACGTATAAAGGTAAAATAAAATAAAAAAGAAAGATATCATGGATAGAAACAGTGCATTCCCTGCCCTGTCACCCCAGCCACTACCCAATTACCCATCCACCGCACACCCTACACGTCCTTTCCTATCACTGCTACACCCTCATTTTCACTATCCTGCTGCCAACTGTCCCTTCAGTAGAGACAAGAAAACCATTGCTATCCATTCCCTAAACTGCCATTATCCTTCTTTCTCTTCTTCGGCAGACTTTCGTTGGAGACCCTTTGTGTCTCCATCGATTTCCAAACAAATTGCTGTTTGTTTCCCCATTTTTTGGACAAGTCGAAATAGACAATTCCTGGACTACCCAGCTTAGCACCAAGAAAAATTTATAGAAGCAACATGGTTTGTTTCGATTGTTGATTACCACCCTTGATAGGTGGGAATCATACAACAAATTCCTTTTTATGCCATTACACGCACTAACCTAAGTAGATATATTTCAAGAAGATGAAAGGGTACCTCGCTTTATCTATGAAAAGCATACTCGCCATCTTATAATTTTGATATAAAGAACAATAAAGAATAAATTATTTTCATAACTCGTATAAATTTTAACTGTTATCAGCAACGGTATTGAAAAAGTATCACAAATCAGTGAAACCAAATTGACGAGAGGAAGTATAACAGCCCCAAGGAGCAAGAATCTGACACTAGCATAATATATTTTTATCATTTTTTTTAACACAGATGCGTTAGGAATGGCTAGAAATTCAAAACAATATTTCTAATCAAAACCTTAAAGTGTGATCCAAACAACTATATTCGTCATAAACACAATACAATTTAAGGTGTGTTTGAATAAACATATCTACTAGAGAAATAAGAAGAAAAAATTAAATGAGTTTTCTCATAAGTTGAAATTAGCCTGTGTATGCTCAATTGTACAAGCTCTCCCGTATTACGTTCTCTAAAAGATAATATTTAAATCATACATAAACTAATTTAAGTTTATGGGGAAGTCTATTTAAATTTTTTTTCTTCTCCTAAAAGTAAATATGGAAATTTACCCAAACAAGTCCATAACACGTCTTTACATATAACAATTGATAGTGAAAAAGTTTAACGAAGAAAATTGTGTAAAGAAACTAATCCAAACAAGTGTACCTTTCGTGAGGATCCAGACCCACTTCTTGCCGCTGTTGGTGGATCCACCTAACAATTCCCCAAAGAATACAATGAGAAAATCTTGAAGGCTTTTTCTACAGCCAAGTACACAACATAAACATGGGCATTATATGCAATCAAGAATACATAAAAAAATGTCATCGAAGTGGAAAGATGATGTAAGAACTCTTAGTGCGAGAAGTAAGTCTTAGTTCTAGGAATAGATGTTACTTAGAACAAACATAAGAAGGGAACCTTATACAAGAAAGGGTTCCAAAACTATATTAGAGAGGAAAAGTAACAATAGCAGGTTCAATGTCCAAAATTGAAATCTCTGTCCCAGATCTCCTTTGCTAAATTCAGTTCAACAGCTTAACGGGTGTTGCTGAATTTATTATACTAAAAGATTGAACGGAAAATACATTCAAGATGTTAACTGCTCATGATTGGTAATGTTTCACTTTTAGGACAAAGATAACATGATTGAAGTGGAAAGATTGAAGGGAAAATACATTCAAGATAATAACTGCCCATGATTGGTAAAGCTTCACTTTTAGACAAAGATTCCCACAAACTTCCACATATTGTACAATCCAAGCTTTTAACAATTATCAGATCCTGGGTGGGGGGAGGAGGTTACCTTTTTCATTTTAAAAGTCCCACATTGGCCATGAAGAGTATCAAAATTTAGAAATATATAACCAAGACAAATCTACATTTAACAACAGAAACTTTGTTATGTCAAGCTAAATTGCTGGTTGCAGTGTAAGTGGTCTGGTTTCGACTGAATTTAATCTCATTTTCGACTCAACCCAATTAAAATAATCGGGTTGGACCGAGTTTAACTATATTTTATTTAACAACCCAATTCAGTCTACCCCTATTATAATTGGATTGGACCGGAGCATAAAATGGGGTAATTTTAAAAAAATTGTTACCTTTAAAAAAAATTGTCAAAATAAATACTTTTAATGTTTCTTAATATTTAAAAGGTAAAAACAATACTTATGACACACATAAAACATATAACATTTTTATAGTAATATTATTAGACAAGTAATAACACCAGTTGGGTTGCGTCGAGTTCATCGGCTCTCTAACTCATGAAGAAACCAATTCTAATTGGGTGCACTAAAACAGTACAACCCAACTCAACTTACAAAAGTGAAATAGGATTAGATTGGATTAGGATTACCCGGTTGGGCGCAACCCACTTACACCCCTAATCGCTGGTAACATTGAAGCACAATTTTCAAAAGATTAACGGCAAAATTAAATATTTGAAGTTTTTCCAACAGTTCGTAGCAGTTCTTCTGTTAGAGAATATACAGAACGGGAAATAATGGGGATAGCGTGATGAGTTCCTATTTTATACCTCATCAAACTTCATGAAGTTTTGGGTATCCAGCTCCCCGTTGACTTGAGGTTTAAATGCTGCCTCCATTTCATACAGTTTCTCCCACTCCACACCATTGAACCATGGATGAGCCTGGTATATACAGAACGTATATTAAGTATGACAGGTAAAGAAAAAAAAAAAAAGAGGCTGACACAGCCTCTCTGGCAATATTATAATAATTAAAATAAAACGAACACCTTACCTTTATTTCTTGGGCCCCTCGAGTACCTAACCTATGATCAACATCACACAGCAACCTATAAATTAGATCCTTGGCCTCAAGTGTTAACTGGGTATCTTCAGGAAATCTTAAATGATTTCTCCAGTGAACAATCTGAAAACAATTAGTGAACTTAGTGCCAACCAAAAAGAACAGAATCTTGGAAACACTGACTCTTCTAGGTAACATAACTAGAAAGGCGTAAAATACACCCACATGGTTTAATTACTTCTCTTACATTTTCCCTCGCAGAAAAGCTGCGCTGGAGACATAGATGATATAGAGGTCCAATTACCTTAATCTTAACTACTATTTAAAACAATGCGGGTGGCTAAGATCAACAACTTGTTTAAATCAAACTCCAAATCATTTTCGAGCAATGGATCTTTTACCATTTTAAAAATCACATCTCCCAAAAGCTAGAGTTATTATTAGTGACGGCAGATAAATAGTTTTATTACATCTCCAATAGGTCATTTTTCAAATATTCCTTATTATTCTAATCAACACAATAAAATCATCCTAATTCAGAAATAAATAAATAAGCTAACCTCCCCGTCCCATCTCCATCCAAGTACACCTTGGTGTCCTATTTTAGTTAACTTTTCACATTGTTTAAATTAAATAATTGTGCAAATGAGGGTTAGCTCAAGTGCTTAACTGAAATGATTGAACAGCGTCCCAGACCTTGGGATGAAACAACTATCACCAGGCTTTTGCCACCTATCCTTGGTTTTATTAGTTGTCATGTTTTATCAGGGGAATAGAGAGAGGTGATAAAATATTTGAGTCTCAGAATATGTGTACTAACAACGGGAGACGGTGTCAATTTATACATCGTCAGCTTAAACTGCTTGTCTCCCTTTGGTTTTCCAGGATTTCATTAGAGGACACAGTAAAGCGGTAGAATGAGTTTAAGAAAGAATACAAGCGGTAACAATAGGAAATGGCACAAAGTGTCAAGTCCCCTTCAGATTAAACTACATATGAGATGCAATAAATTATTAATTTATAATATGAAGTCTTTAAACTAATTAAGATTGGTACCTTTCTGCAAGTGGTTATTGGGTCATCGGAGTAAAATGGAGGGTAACCAACCAGCATTTCATACATTATTGCTCCCAGTGACCACCTGCCATATGCTCAAGCCAATTAAAATTGTACAAATTCAAATGACCAGCCAAAGACATTGAACATAACTACAGCTTATAGATTAAATACAACAAAAAAGAGTAGCAATCCTCCCAGGTAAGAACTAAAACAGAAATACTTCAGGTAAGAACTAACCAATCACATTCCATCCCATAGCCTTTTTTCAGAAGTACTTCAGGAGCAATGTAGTCTGGTGTCCCCACCGTTGAAAATGCCTTGCAACGTCAAACAAGGAAACAGAGTGAACTGAAAGGCTTTCCTATTTCAGAAGTATTAAAATAAGAAGTGTAATAGTAATTGTAGAAGATGCAATTGAAAACCATAATTCATGTGCAATGGATTCAACAACAACCGTCATCAAGAACTAAGGTCTTACTAAAGAGAATAATTGCATAGTAGCCCAAGTTACACTATCCTCAAACCATACAATAAGACTGAACATAGGGACAGAGTCATTCTACAATTCAGAAAGGACCACAGCTTAAAAATTTTAAAACCTCCCCATTTTCATAATTCAAATATAAAAGTGTGGAGTTAGGAGCCTTCAAAAGACATTTTTTCCTTAAAGAACTCTTGAAAATTATATTCCCCCCCACCCGAAAAATAGACACATAAATGTTAAGATTCTAGCTCTGTTTACTTTTGTATCATTCAAAGGAAAGGAATCTTCTTATATCAATGCAGGTTTTGATTTAGGCCACAGAATCCAAATACAGACTATGAAACCAAATACAGACATGAGCGTGATAAAAGCTAGGACCATCTCTATGAAAATATCTTGTTGGGTTTAAATAACTAAAGCATACCAACTTCCTCCTGTTCATCTGCCAATGCTGAAGCTGTTCACGAGGACTTCTCCAGCTGCTGCGATTGTCCGCATCACGCAAACATCCATCAACATCCATTGGCTCTGCCAAAGTCTCATCATCCATGGTCTGATTTTCATGCAGTGTAGACAAGGCAATACAATCGAGAGGCTTACAGAGACCAAAATCAGAGAGCTTCATGTGACCATTTTTATCCAGAAGTAGGTTATCAGGTTTAATGTCTCTGAAAAATAGATGACAATTGTAAATATTAATATGTTTGTCTAGCATGTAAAAACAATTAATTTCATCACCCTATAACCATCAACCCTGATAAAACATATAAAGCTAAAAACTTTAAGAGCACAGCCAAACTGAACCTGTGAATGTAATTGTGTTTGTGAATAGATTCTATAGCCAGAACACTTTGTGCAATATAAAATCTAGCAACATTTTCACTTAAGGTGTCTTCCCTCATCAGCAGAGTCATAATGTCACCCCCAGGCAGATACTCCATAATCAAGTACAAGTACTCAGCATCCTGAAATGAGTAGTAAAGCTTCACAATGCAATGACTGGCAACTTCAGCCAGCAAGTTCCTCTCAGCTCTAACATGTTCCACCTGTTAACAAATTGGAGCTCGTGTAAATAAAATAGCAAATAAGCATTCTTCAAGATATTTATTCATCCACTAACATGGGTGATCCTTCTGAAATGGACACAGTATAACCACATTAACATTGGAATAATACATTTCAACCACAACAGAACTTTACGGGACTATGAAGAATACTAAATCACATGCCAAGTCTGTAATTTACATCTGGAACATCCATCCATTAGTAATTTTTACGTTTTGTTCTACTCAGCACTGTGTATATTTCTCACCTGGCCTCTCCTAAGCATTTCAGATTTCTTCAGCTTTTTCATAGCATAAATATTTCCAGATTTCTTCTCCCGACACAGTCTGACCTGTAATTGAACAAGTTAGCATAAAATAATACCATTACATAGTAAGCAGCCAGCACAAAGAAGATTTCCATTTGCAGACAACACAATAATAATATAATGCCTATTATCCAGCTAGAACTTTTTCATGCACAAAAATGCATGCCAAGGCAGTACTGACCTCCCCAAAAGCCCCCCTTCCAATGATGGTCAAAAGTTCAAAATCATCAACACAAATCTTGTGCCTTTTCAATCGCATATATTCAGTCTCCTTCCTCTCTAAATCTTTGATAAGGTTGATGCGCTCCTCATTTGGCACATCCGAAGATGCTAATTTTCTTTCTAACACCCAACGCCTTGAATAAAAAAAAAATGTCAGTGTCAGCAACTCCAAAACACAGGGTGAACAAGAGATTTGCACCATACTAGAGACTGTTTTATGAAAAGAAATAAGCATGACCACTACAACAGAGGCCAGGATACACTTTAGAATCTTCAACTGTTTCTTTTTTCAGATGAACCTCACAAAAGGAAGAGCATGCATTAGGTTGTTTCACTTTTACCAGATTTGGCCAAACTATGATGTCATATCACACAAGGTGACGAATTCCTCATATGGTCAAGCCATTAAATAGTATAATTTCATTCATTAATGGATACACCGGCATCATATCATAATGGCATACCTTCCAAAGAAAAAAAATTGTGAAATACATAGTTTATTTCATCCACAGTGTTGAAGATAATTCCAAAGCAAATAATTTAATTATTCTTAGAGACCCCAGAGAGTCAATCTATAGAAAAAACATATCATTGTCCTTGTTTATGATTCTAAGTAGTTTGAGACACACTTCTTATACTTTCCAAGCCTTATGATTGCATCAACATAGTCCTTTATTTCCAGTCTTCGTTTAATTTGGGCACCTGGCATTGAACCAAATGAGATGCTTGTGTAGTTGTTTGCTATGCTTATTAAATGGTAAAAATAAAAAATAAAAAATCTATAAAAATGTTGTATGATTATGAGATTAATTATCTTGAGTACTTTTAATAATGCAGTCAATCTAGGCTGACCCATATATTTGTCAATCAGGGTTGATTGCACAATCTTGCACAAGACATCAAAAAATATATCTAAATTATTATCTAGGACGAAGCCAGGTAAAAAGTAAAAAAGAACAATAAAGATCGTGCACAGTTCAAGTTGTCTAACTATAACAAGAGGAGGCAAATCATTTATTAACAGAGACCAGAATGCTCAATCAGTTTAAAGATATCATTGTACTTGCTTATGATACTAAGCAAGATGAGACAAATGCGCATTCCTTCTTTTCATTGCATCATTATTGTCCTTTAGTTCCCATTTAATTTGGTCTCTGCTATCAAATTACAACATCCTGTGAGGTGCTGATGTGAAGATGGGAAGACACATTTGTTAGAAATAAAATACTAATTGTTTCCGTTTAATCTAGTGAATTCAATGTGAACTTTGAAAAAATTGTGGCTGAGAAGTCGTCGAACCCAACAGGTACATGAAAAGATCAAACTAGCATTGACAAAATGCTGGCATGGCACATCAAAGCAATGAGTCACTCAACACCAAACTGAGGAAGAGATTTCAATTGCTAAGAGCTGAACAAAACATGAAGTTGGAAAACCAATGAGATTTAGAGAGTACAGAGGAATGTAACCACTGGTAACAAATGCAGTTAGGGATGTGCAGTGTAAACAAAATAATAAGGATCAAGGAAAACATCAAAATTAGTTTTTTGGGAATTGTGCAGAAAATATTCATAGGTCTCCTATATCTTTACAGAACCAACTATCTTAAGTCTTTTAAGTTAATCCAAACCAAACAACCTAGTCTGACCCATATCTTTGTAGATCAGGGTTGATGGTACAAACCTTACTCAGCATTAACAAATATAGCTAAATTATGATTTATGACCACAAGATGGCATAAAGCAAAAAAGAACGAACATGTCGGGTCCTAGTTGTCTAACCACAATAAGAGAAGGTAATTAATTTATAGATTCACAGCTTGACAATAAATATCAAACCAAAACAAGCATACAGATATCAAGCTGAGGAGTGCGATGATACTCCAAGACATACTTGGACTTCTCCTCACTCACTGTTCACTTGCACGGGTGTAAGATTTCAGATTACATGCCCACTCCTGGCAACTTATGATGACAAGAATTGGGAAATTAAAACCGGGTTTATCATCAAGAGCCTAGATCGTACACCATGGCATTTACTTAAACTAAGAGACCGAAACTTCTACACTGTGAGAACAAATAAAACCATCGAGTCTCACGCCAACTCAACTATGTGGATGAATTGATTACCGTGTATGAAATACCCCGTGCATTAACTTCAGCTCAAGGACCAGAACTTCCAAACAAAGCAAATGGAGTGTGACAATTATGGATTACTTTAAAAATCATTAGTCAAACCAAACAGATTCACACAAGGATCAGTTAAATTGAGCAATTATCAATTATGAGCAAACTAAGCCCAAATACAGTGATTCACACAGAGATTACCTCGGCTACAAAGGCATGAGAAGTTGAAAAAGGTAATTAAATTATAAGATCTAACCCTTAATTAGCATTGAGCTCCATTTCAACGCAAGGACTGAGTTCCCTAAACACTGGCGTTGGAGAATAGCTGAGAAAAAAAAAATTGAATAATCAACAATTTCGGTACCTCTCCTTCCTCTCTTGGATGTTCTTCATCTGAGCCCTATAATGATTCTCAATGAACTTCTTCGCCGCCGCCACCTTCTCCATGGTCAAGCTTGACCCCAACACCTCCTCCGCTACGTTCTCTTCCTCCTCGAGATCCTCCATCTCTCTCTCTCCCCGCTGTGAGCGTTGTCTAGCACTCTGAGTGTGAGTGAGAGAGAGAATAATGTGTAACTCCAACTCCAAGTGTATCTATTCTTTATTATATGTATATAAATCTAACCTATCTGATTCTTCTCAACCTTTTCTCTCTCTCTACCCTCAACACACACGCACTTTCTCTCTCTACAAACACCCTGGAGCTCTTATTTATTGCAACAACGAGGAGATGATGGCAAAGATGCATTAAAGAAAAAGGCACGGATTTAGCTCTCCTGCACACCTCACCATCCTAATCCCCTGCACCTCCCTCTCGTCTTCAGCATAGCACTCCCCGTATATTCCGTGGCAAAATCTGGTTCCGTGACTGCAGCGAAGGTGCATGCGTCGCGGCGCAGGGGAAAGAGGCTCAGAATAGATTAATGGAAAAGTGTGTTGTGGGGAGGGAGTGACGCGCTGGAGAAGGAGAGTGTGGAACACTCTGCGATGTGGTAGGAGAGAGTGTTGCTGTCCTTGTCATAAATGAAATTTGGGGATTTTAGTACATGAGAACAACGAGGAGTGGGACCCGGTGTGATGGGTGTTGATTGGGTCGTGACACCCACTCTCCTTGCTTGAGACGTCTCTTTTAATTAAATTCTGTGCACTGTTATTGGCTGGTGGTGGTGTGTTATGGGTTAAGGTGCAGTGCAATGTGGTTGTGTTTTTAGTGAGCTTTCGCCCTATGCATGTATTTTCATCACTGGATATGAGTTGTCACACTCTTATTCTATATGTTTTTCTTTTCTTCTTTTCCGATAATAATAAACTTTGCTGTTTCACCTCCACTCGCACCTCCCAACAACTCCACCAATTTCTTCTTTTTCCAAATATTATTTATTTATCATGGTGTACATAAAATATTTTGTTGAAAAAATTAATTATATTAAGTAAAACTCGTTTCAATAATTTTCTGTGCTAATAAAGATTCCAAAATGGGATTTGGAGGCTTTGCCCATCTCTGTGGAAATGTCCAAATAGATAGTTTTACTGTTATCCCAGTCTAATTTGTTATATTCTTTTAAAATTTGTAAATTACTAAATTGTAAGAAATTGATAAACATAGTTGAAATTAATATTTTAATACTAGATATTAGTTTATTTCTTAACATGATATACACCCTCTTCTTTTTATCGATGAGTTATACAACTTTTGTTTATAAAAGAAGAGAATAAGTTAAATATGTTTCAAAGCATTATTTAAATATTAACAAAATATAACATTATAGATGGACAATTGAGTTATTTTAATAATTGTAATTGAGATTCTGTTGTAAGACTAATGTATAAGACCAGTATATAGTAAACATTTGTTTAAGTTTGTATTTTGATATTAAAAATTTAATGTGGAATTAATTAAAATATGATCTTATGAAATTTTAAGAATTATATTATAATATAAAATATTATGAGTTATATAGTATAACTATAATATGAAATATTATGAGTGTTGAAAAATTTAAAAACTTACAAAAATATGAAAAATATAAGATACATCACAAATATAAGAGATGTGTTAAAAATAAAAAATTTATTATTTTATATATACAATATATATATATATATATATATATATATATATATATATATATGTGTGTACATACACGTAACAAAATATTAAGTCAAATGATTTTACAATATTTCTTTTTTAAAAATAAAGTCACAAGATTATTGATTCGAAATTTTATTTTTTCAAATGCAGATTTAGGTCGGATGTGGATTTAAATAAGTGTGGACTTAAGCAAATGTTTACTGTATAATAAAAATAAAATTATTTTAATATATATATATATATATATATATTTTAAAGATTTTTTTGGTATTATAATTGGAGTTTGAGAAATATTATTGATGTGTTGTGTACTGGGAGAAGTGTACAGTATTGATAATAAGTTGATTCAATGTGAGATTATCATCTATGGATTTTTCAAAGAAAAAAAAAATCTCTACTTAATTAATTCTGTATAAAGATGGTTAAAAAGCGAAAAAAAATATTGAAAATCCAATTTAATTAACTATATTCATAATGAATAAAAAATTTATAATAAATTAAATTTATTATTTATTATTTAAAACTAAAAACATTAATATGCTTTTTTTTTGTTTGATTATTTTATAATCTATAAATGAGAATATTTTTGGAGCAAAATAACAAACACCAAAAGAAACTAATAAATAGTTTATAGCTGGATGAAAAGATATTTATTTTAAATATAAATATAATTAAGTTGTAAATATTTAAAATATTTTGATTATATATAATTAAATTATTTTATTATAACATAATCTCTATATCACATATAATAAATGATATGTTTCATTATTTTTTAGATAATAAATAAAATTACATTAAATAATAATTATATATATATATTATTTATAAAAGATTCATAGGGTGTATAATAGGTACGTATCATACCATTTATGTTTTCCATAATAATTATAATAATAAATACCGTTTTTATTTTTTCAGTGTAAAAATATTTTTTTATTAACTTTTTATCGACCAAAAAAAATTGTATTTTCACTTATTTATTATATTTCTCCGTCTTTTGTTTTGTCCTCTTCTATTTAAAGGAATTTAAAAGTTAACAATAATAAACGTGTGTATTTTAAATTAACAATTATTTTAAGATGGACGGTACAGACATATATGGTATACACAGTCATTTCTTATTTTTATTTTTTTAATCTTCATATACACAGTCATCGAGCACATGGGTGGACCATGTTTCTACTTTATTAATATAGCATTAAATATGTAAGAAAAAAAGTTAAAATTAAAATATTTGACTTTAATGTATTGGTAGTGGTAAAAGTTTATACACTTTTTATCTTATTGCTAATTATTTTATTGAGCTGTTTTAAAATTTCAATTATTTTTAAAATGTTATTTAAGAAAAATTATAAAATCTGATAGAAAATGTCAACAATATGCTAAAGACAAATTGCCAAATTCATGTAAAACTAAACCGATTGTTAATAGCGATACTTTGTTACTTTACCCCTTTCTCAATTTATCTATAAAATACATTTTAAAATCCAAATAAAGTATTTTAATATTAACTATATAGCATAATTGGAACAATGATTTTTGTTTAGAAATACAAAATATTTAGTAAAACATAGTTTCATATCTGAGAAAAGTTTTCTCACTTAACTTTTATAAAATGAATTATCTTAATTTATCATTTTCACTGTTAAGTGGTGAAATAACATTGAACCCCAATTATTGTAACCTAAAATACATGTACTTAGCTGAATAGTCATTGGTAAGGAGAATCAAAATTTTGTCCAATAGTTTAATATTCTTTTTCAAATAAATTTATCGTAAAACTTTGGGCATGTTTATTCTTTTTATTCTTCTTGTTCTTAAACTTTCCTATATGTTTGAGTTTTATTTTACTCCATATTTTTTGTTTGGTTTTTTATTTCATTTTTAAATTCTTTCTAAATTAAAAATTATCTTGCAATAGGAGTGCATGAAGGATTAATTTCATTACAAGATATTTTATTTTAGATTAAGTATTTGTTCATTTTAAATTTCAATATTTTATTTTACTCCTTGTCAAATTTTGTTTTTGTCTGATTGTGCTGTACTATGTTTCTAAGTAATTGAAGTAATAATTTTTCTATAACATTTATTTGGACAGCTATTTTTTAAAAGTAAGTATAATTATAGTTGATGAATTATTATATAATTATTTTATTTATAGTTAAATTGAATATGAAACTGAATGACTGCACATGTTAATTTAAAAATTTGATGACAAATTTATATATAAAATCATGACATTGGATGTGAAATCCCATTTAAATAGAATAATCTACTTAATAAAATATCACATGATCATAATAATGAGAAACATAGAAGATAAGAAAGGTAACTATTACAGGCATCCAAGAGTGTATTTGTGAAAGCAAACTTGGGCATACCACCATGCCATAACAAACGCAAAGAAAAGTTAACAGTTTTACAAATGACGATGCTCCTCTGGAGCATGAAATTACAAAAGAAAAGGCATTTAGGGCCAGGACTGCTCCAGAGAGTCACACATACAAGTCCCCTAAGCTGCACCGCTACTACCACCAGGCCTACTCCCAAAATTTCCTCCATCTGCTCCCACAAGGGTGATCATCGCAAAAGAGAAAACATAACAGGAACATAACATAAATGCAAGGGTAAGCTAGTGTAATATAAATGGCATCATGGTATAGCAAACAAGTCCTTAAACAGACCAAGCATCCAACACAGTAGGTACAAAGAATCATGTTATAACAAACAAGCAGGACACTATGACTCAGTTATCCGGATAAATATACTAAGATCGGATTCACTGGACGCTTGCACTCGTGGTGGCCTCTACTGCTCTGCAGAGCCATTGCCAATGGGTTTCACCCTACCACGCACAAGGTTAACCTTCAAGCATCTAAGGCCATTATCCTGCCAAAGACTAAGGCCTCCCGCCACTCTCACCACTTGGGTCAGTTTGCTCTACCTGAGACTCACTGACCCTTTAGAGTTTCGGGATGCGATCCTTACTTGAATCCATATCTTAATATATACACTACACGCCACCATGAAGTCTCCCCACGAGACTCATGGAATTACGCCTATCACATACCATTTTCATGTCTCTCATGCCACAACCACCACTTATCATCTCAACATTTAATTCTCATGCATGTTCTCAACCAACCAAACAGAATTCCATATATTACTCATGCTAACATACAACTTTCAGTGTACACAACTCATACAACTCATGCAAACACACCGTAATCATGCACGTTCGAGATAAATAGCCACACTCAAGGGAAATAGAAATATAACATATAAATCTGCACTATTCTCGCCCAGGCTAGAAGTCCTCGCCTAAGCCACAACAACTGTCTCGCTTAGGCTAGGCATTCTCGCCTAGGCGAGGCCTATAACAGTGGCACTCTACGAGCATATCGCTTGGGCGAGACCAGCTCGCCTGGGCGAGATCGCCCTCCGCCCAAAAATCAAATCCTTCGCCTGGACGAGGACGTGAGCAAAGCACACCAGGTTCTTCTTCGAGAACTCGCTTGAGCAAGACAGCGTGTCGCTCAAAATAAGAGCCATCCGCCTAGGCGAGCTGCTCGAACAAAACCTGGGCGAGTCTCAACTATTCTCGCCTAGGCGAGACGAGCTCGCTTGAGCGAGAATAACAGTACTCGTCACTGTTACGCGCATGCAGCAGGGATACAACTCAAAAGCAGCACATCAAAACACAAACAAGCCAGTTCATACCGTCCAAAACATCAATCAAGCATAAATTCATGGTACAGACCAAAGGCATGCATAAATAGTTCTTAAAGACTCAAAACATAGCTTCCCTTACCTTGCTTAGATGCTAACCAAAACGCAAACAATCTCGAAACTAAGGAGTACTTCAGCTCCAAGCAGAGCAGTGAGCTGGAAAAAGAAGATTCGCACAAGACGAGGTTAGGAGACTTAACCCTAACCTGACCAACATGGTCAAACAGTGAGGACAAGGAAAAGAACGGGCCAGAACCTCTAAAGCTCAACTTACCTGAAAAAGAAAGGGGTTTTGCTTGCTCTGAGACGGACAGACTTCGTGCCCTAGTAGAGCTCCTAGCAGAAAACAAGAGAAATGGGAGGAAAGCTATTTCTCTAAAACAAAGGTAAAGTGAGATTGTGAGGGGGCTGGCAGGGTATTGGGGTCTTTTAGAGGGGCTGACCTTTAGGTAATAATGGCTAGATTGATTTGAACTTTCTATATATTAAAATAGAAAGATATTTTTATTTGAAATTTGAAAGTTAGTAAAATAAATATTTTGGTTTTTTATTTATGGTTTAATTTTTTTATTTATAAATGGTTGAAAATCATTGAGTTACGATTGAGGTTGAGGCTTACAATATTGCGCCCTGCATTTCTCCTTAATTTTTTCATTGCATGACCATTATCCTTGACGACAACGATTATATGGTGCTTGTTAGAGTTTCATTTCGTGATCAAAAGTTACATTTTTTTGTTATTTTTGTGTGTTATGCATTCAGAAATATCTTTCCCAATTTTTTTCTTTTTGTTTGCATTAAAGTTAGTTTCATATTTTTTTTGGCTGTAGCGTAGACGTTCGTGATTGTTATTAGGGGAATTCAGACATTGGTTGTGTTGACTGAGTTTTATAATTTTTGGTTGATATTCTTGATTAATTTTAAGTTTATTAAATGGTTGATTAATTTCTAATTTGATTAAATAATAAATTATTATTAGGTGTTTTGTTAGTTTATATTAAAGTGTATTGTTAGTTTATAATAAAATTTATTATAATTTTAGACGTACAAATTTTGTGAAAATTTAGTTCAGTTTTCATTTAGATTTAGTATAAATGATTAAAGTTAAATTGTTTGTATATTAAATTTTAAATTGTTTGATTTGAAAATTTGAAAATTTGAAAATTTTTCTTTTCATATTCTGTTAATATGCATACGTTTTAAATTTATGCATAAATTTAATGAAATTTCAGTTCAAGCCCTGCGGTGTGATTATCATACATAATTGATTATGGAGTGTCCACTTTAATTTGTGTGTACTTCAGAAATCATCATTGCGTTCAAATTTTATGAAATTTATGATGATAAACTTTTTCATATATATGTTACCAAGTTATAAAAAATATATTTTTTTAATATGTAAGAACTCTGTGAAAATAAAAAATTTAAGAGAAATTTTTAGGTCCGAGAGTAAACTTTTTATACTTAAATATGTTTTTATCTCTCAAGTTTCAGTAAAATTTGGAATTAGTTTATTTTTAAATTTTTTGACCAATTTAGTCTTTCATCTTTAAAAATACGTGAATTTAGTTTTTTTAATCAAATTTTGTTAAGTTTATTTGACTTTTTAAGTGTATTTTATGATAGTATTTGAATTATTTACATCGTTTGACAAGCTTTAATGTTAACTCAAATATTATTATAAAATACGTTTAAAATATCAAATAAACTTAACAAAATTTAGTAATAAGGACTAAATAAGTATTTCTAAAAATGAATGACTAAATTGGTATAAAATTTCGAAGACAGACTAATTTCAAAATTCACTAAACTTGAGAGATAAAAACATATTTAACCATTTTTGTTATGCTCTTAAAAAAACAAATAGTAAATGAAGATGTAAGGTTATGTCCCTCCAATAATATTTTTAGCTTATAATTAATTATTTAATCCAATTATTCAATGTAATAATAATATGTTACCATTAAAAGTGATGTTATATCGCTTCAAATGCTACTGAAATTATGGTTAAGTTGAAGTCATATATATGCGAAAATATTTGAACCTCTCATTATATCTATACAAACACTCTCATTATAAAATAAATTTAATTTAAGATTTTTTTTTAATTTTGAACACCTAACAAAAAAGTTAGTATAATTATGTTTTTTTTTAAATTACCACTAACTATAAATGTATAATATTCCATTCTATCCTACTATTCTTTATAGTAAATAAGAAGTGATTATAATAATTTTGTTAAGACAATGTATTCGAAATTTAGTTATAATAAGGAAGAATAAAATTTAGATCACAGATAAAACTTCGGAGGGGAGTAAGTGTCTGTCCCCTCTTCTCATTCACATTTTTTCTTTCTTTCCACTGTGACCAAACAGAGAGAAGAGTCTCCATGGCGGATCCCTACTACCCATATACTACTCCGGCAGCTACCGACGGAGGTACTCTCTGGTTTTCCCTACTTTTACAAATTTCCAATAATTTTTGTCCATTTTCAATTCCTTCGCACAAACATGTAGAACTACAAAACCGAACCAGTTTTACGTGTTTTAACCATTGATTCAGTTCAGCTGTTAGTTTCTTAAAATTTCAACAATTACTTTCATTCTTCAACACTGAACCCTAAACAAGTTATATGATAGAAAAGGAACATTAGTAATAAGATTCTGTTTCTTATTTTTCTTTATGGTTAAACTATTGAATTAGTCCTTATAATAATGTCCATTCTAAGTTTTAATTTTTATAAGGAAATTGTGGGTTTTTGTCCATGATACAAAGCTATTTTGATCCCCATTCAGAACACCAAAACAATTTGATGATTCGAAACTGCTAAAAAATGATCACAAGAAATTTTTTGATGTTCAAGAGTTCATGTTTGGATAACCGTAAGATGAGTGGACTTAAACCTAGCCGCAAGAGCTTTTTAGTGGTGTTAAAATATGGCAAAAACTACGCAAGGACTAGCTTACAATTTTTACACAGGAACTAAAGCTCAAATTGACAAAACTATACCGATGAAATAAATACTTTAACCTCTTATTACAGAAAATAATGATTATGTTTTGACCATTGTTTTGGTTCTGTCAGCAAGTATTGCGAGGACCAGCTTTGCTGGATATATTCCAACTGAGCCTTCAAATTCTACCGAACTTCGGGGTATTGGATCAGATTACCTGCAAAGAGACGTAAGAACATTATAATACTATTTTGAGTTACTATGTGATGCCGTGGGGACGAATGTTCATTTTCAATTTTGACTGTTGCTGCAGATAGGCTTGTTTTATAGTGCAGATGATACTTTGGGATCTAGGGTTCATTCTGAGCCTGTTAAGGGTTATTCACCTCTCGCAGATCCTGACCTGAGTAAAAAACGAGATATGGCACCATTAGGCATTAGTCATGGTGTTTCTGATGTGAACAGTGAAAGAGCATCATCTAAAAACAGTTATGATGGTCTGCCTATTTCAGCAGCGGACTCAAACATTCTGTTTGTGGGTGGACTTCCAAATAACTGCACTAGAAGGGAAGTTGGGCGTATCCTTTGTGATTTATATGTCTGCTTGTGTGCATATGCATATCAGGCTTTTGTTCCTTGCAAAAATGGATAGGAATTAAGTATTTTGAAATTAACATTGGATTTACTTATGAGATTATAATTTGCCTTATAAGTTTAATAGCATATGGATATTAGATCAGTTGGTTACTTTAATAGTATGCTTGAGAGCGAAATTTTGAAGGAAAAAGAAGAGGTGAAAATTCTAGCTGGTTTTGTAAACACTAGATAACTCTTGATTTGAAAAGGAAAAAATTGCTCGTCTTTGTCTTTTCTTCCAGGATACATTCCCAAATATACATTGTATTTTGTTGTTATTTTGATACGTAGCCTTGACTTGTGCCCATAGATCTTTTCCGCCCCTTTATTGGCTATAAGGATATCAGAGTTGTTCACAAGGAGCCTAGACGTGTAAGTGTGTTAATTAAGAATTTCGTGTTTTATATTTTAGCATATTTCAATTATGTACAATAGTCTTGTCCAGGAAAGACAGAAAATGCATATAAGGTCATAAATATTATTTGTTTTTGAGGAGCATACAATTGCTTCTCACCTGTTGCAATATTCCTCTGGCTAATAATCATGGTAGTCAAAATTTCTAGAATTGCACGATTCTACCCTTCTGCAATGCCTTGGGAGTTTGTCCATGCTTAGAATTGTTGCTGAGCAAAATCGGTACGATTCATGTTGCACACACATATAATTTTATATATGTCGTGGAATCTTATGCATCATTGTTACGATTCCGTTGATTTACAATTCAGTATCTCCTACCCAGTCTGAATAATAGAATCTTGAGCTTGACTACCTTGTTAGTAATACATTGGCTTTGGTAGGTAGATATATTAAGTGTAGAGTGTTAATCTACGCTATTTGTTTGTGCTTCGTTTATTATGAATAATGAATCGTTTTTAAATGACTGGGATGTTGCAGAGCGGTGACAAGGCTATGACTTTGTGCTTTGTGGAGTTTGTTGACTCCAAATGTGCTCTCACTGCCCTGGAAGCCCTGCAAGGTATTTGTCTTTTCTGGATTGCATATAATTCAGTTTTATATCCATGCACAGTCCTCAGGAATGTGAATGTAGGCTGGTGAATAATATGGAATCTCTAATTCTATGGTGGGTTGTGGATACAGATACAGAACACTAACACTTATTTATTGCAATATTCTAATTCAAGTATCAGTACTATCCTAACTATAAGTTACTAAGCACTAACTTAACCAGACTTGTAACGAATAAATAATCATCTTAGATAACATAATGACTTGAAGGTTAAGACATCTAACAATTTATGTTCTAACTAAGTCTTTTGTCTGTGAATTGTGTGTGTTTTCACCAGAAACAGCTTCTCTGCTTTGGATGTCAATAATAGCTATTTTTTTATATAATTTATTCTTATTCGAAACGCACACCCATCTAAACAGAGTTGAATTTTATGAGTAAATTTCTAATATTGTTTTATATTATCCATATAGTAGATATAAATCTAGATGTACAGTGTTTATTAGAAGGTGTACTACAGATAAACTTAGCCTTTGGTTGTAAATTGTCAATTTGAAATTTAAATTAAAAGGCCCTTAAACATATGTATGTGAGTGAGTTGTACACTCAAGGGTGAAACTTGATGCAGGCTACAAGTTTGATGATAAAAAGCCCGACTCGCCAACCCTAAAAATACAGTTTGCGCACTTTCCATTCCGTCTACCGTCTGATCATGGCAATAGCTTAACAACATGACACAGACGGCTGGACATTCATTTCTTGGGTGATAATGGATTTTGATGGTGCTCAGATGAACTCTATCAGATAGAGGTATTCACTTTTATACTCCGAGTTTTAGGTTAGACCTTCCTAGCTGTTGAATGTAGGATATGGATATGCAAGAAGTCTGGCAATAGGACAATTTTTAATCTGAAATATGTTGATAGAATTTTCATTATATTTTGGCCCCTATTATCAGTTAGCCTCTCCAATCACCGGATTAAGGCCGTGGCTTGTACATTTGAGTTTTGACCCACTTATATCTGACAATGGTTGAAGTTCATGTATTCGGCTGCTCTCATTTTAATCTTTTATGCCCAAGCAGATAGTTGTAACTATGGTCAGGACCTGTGAAAATAATACTAATAGTTCGGAGTTGGCTCACTATGCATTCGGGCTGCATTTTATCAGTAAATCATGGCATGCTACGTGTCTTATTTTTGTCAGAACTAAATATAAAACATTGCATTGCTTTAAGCTGTATCCCCTGTCCAGAGGGTGTTTGAATTTTTTCCATAGCTGATTTAATGGCTTGCCTCCACTTACCTTTGCCTTACGCCGAAGATTAATGCATAGTGCAAGATTCCATATAACGATGATCATTGCCTATTGATGATGATTGATGTTGAGGTATTGTGCTTGTCGGCTAATAATTGGTGGGGTATTCAGAATTACTGCTGCACTTTTTGGCTACTCTTCAGGGATTTGCTCTTAGACATGTCCGATGGCTACCCCATTTCTCACAGTGATTCTTAAACTATTCATGCCCTGTATCCATTTGTAAAAAATATATATTTTTTGGTCATTATGCGTAAATTTAACTCCAGACAACAAAGAAACATGAAATTACTCTGGCCTAATCGTGACAAATCCTATATTATTATGTGAAGTATATTTAGAAATAGACGGCAAGAGAACAAGTGTGAATATAAAGTTTCACACAAGATAAAGTTGAATTATGTGTAAGTGAGAAAAACTTTTTAAACTTAATACGTGTGATGCTGAAATTTTATTTTGTGATTTGGCTGTAATTTATTGATGATGATCGTTCTAATGTTCTAATGAGTGGTGTTGAAGTCAATAATTCAAAGTGATTATTTGTTTATATTAATATATAACAAAATTGAAAATGGATTTAAGTGTTATGACTGAACATTCATGGATATGAAAAGACTTTTGCTTGAGGAGATAAAAACATATGAAAGAATAAGGAAGACAGCATCATAGGATGGGAATGGGTATTCTTGTTTGTTACTTGTCCAGTCTGAAATAAAATTAACCTTGTTACTTGTCAAGTACAAGAAGAATACTCACAAATACATGGATACGTTTGAGTATATTTTTTGAAAATTTAAATAAGATTATTAAATATAATTATTTAAAATGTAAATTCAAAGAAAAATCTTATCTTAAAATGAAACCTCACAATAAAATATTTAGTACAAACATATGGTATCAAAGTAGTTTATTCCTTTCATAGTTTATGGTTTAACTTGGTAATACGTTAACATGTAAGATTATTTATGTCGAAATCTTCTTAGTAGTAAATATAAAGTATGGAGACGTAATAGCTTTTCAAAATGTGCATGTGAAGTGAGTATCCCATTAATGGAAGTTGAGAACTATGCAAATGCCGTGTTTGACAACAATTACTAAGCTTTATGGGCCTAACGACATTACAAGTATATAACGTATTGGTAACGATGATTAAGCTCTAAGGGTGACCATGGAATATTTGTGGATGAAAAATACTTTACTTTGAGGGAAAGATTGTTTGAGAACAATTGTGAATGTGAAGTTCCACATGTAAGTGAGAACAGTTTGTAAATATACTATCTTAAAATGTATTTGTCAGAGTAAGAGTAGAAAGAAGAAATAGAAGAAAAAAATATGAGAAAAGTTACGGATAAATAACAAGTGAAAATATATTTATGATCAATTAATGTACACTATAATTTTTTTTTTATTTCTATCTTACCAGAAAAATAATTAAGGCTTAAAATTAAGTGTTACGCTAAGTTCACTTACCCGATTAAGTTGTGATGTATTGATTTTCTAAATAATTTATTTTCTAAATATAATTTTTTTATTTCATGTAATTTTATTTTTAAATATGTTCTTCGTAACAATTAATTCATTAAATTCAAATAAATTTGAGTAGTTTACCTTACAAATAAAATAACGCTTTAGAAGAATAAAATTAATACGGAGAAACATCTATATTTATATATAAAGCAGATTATATATATATATATATATATATATATATATAATTTTATCCTTTAAATAAACATTGTTTGAAATTAAAATAATTACATTTCTATTTAATTCTTTTGACTGTTGATTTTAATTTAATTATTTTATAAATTAAAATAATTATTTTACGATTTTATCTTTTTAAATTATTTTTTATTTTACAATAAAAAAAGAACACATGCAATGTTTTTCCATTAGTAGATGATAAAAATGTTTAAAATCAAACTAATCCAATTTAAAAAGTGAAAAAAATGTAAAATATTAACTTCGTCCTATTATGTTCTTTTTTTTTCAAATAACATGATTTAGATTTATAGGTTGAAAACTAATCTAAACCAAATAAAATTAAACCGCCGGACAATGTATTATATTCTTTATTCTTTATTTTTGTTTTTATTATTCAGAATTTTTAATTTGTTTTATTTTAATTTATACAGAATGTGGATCTTGACATTTATCAATTGCAACTTTTTTTTTGTCTGATTTTCTTGAAATTATGATGACAGCATCAAATATGCGCTAATGTTTTAATGCTGAATGAGATTGCTCTCAGGCTTCTTAAATTCTCATGGTCTAAATTTCAATTTATTAAGATTTTCGATTTTAATTTTTTAAAGTTCTCGATTTCTTATTATTCTCAAGTTTTTATGATTCTCAATTTGCGATCGTCAATTTTTAACGATTGTTAATTTTTCGCGCAATTTCAAATTTTCAAGATTCTCAATTTTAATTTTTTAAAGTTCTTAATTTCTTACCATTTATAATTTCTCATAATTCTCAAATTTTCACGGTTGTTAACATCTCACGGTTCTCAATTTAAATTTTTCAAGGTTCTCAATTTCAAATTTAAGGTTTTCAGTTTCTCATTGTTCATATTTTCTCATGGTTCTCAATTTCTAACGGTTGTCAACTTCTCACGGTTGTTAATTTCACACGGTTATCAATTTTTCACAGTTGTTAATTTCTCAAGATTATCAATTTCTCACAGTTCTCATTTTTTCATGGTTCTCAATTTCTCACGGTTGTCAATTTCTCAGGGTTGTTAAGTTCTCGCCGTTCTCAATTTCTCACGGTTCTCAATTTCAATTTCTCAAGGTTCTCAACTTCACTTTCTCACGGTTCTCAATTTGTCACGGTTGTTAATTTCTCATGAGTCTCAATTTCTCACGGTTATCAATTTCAGTTTCTCAAGGTTCTCAATTTCAATTTCTCAAGGTTCTCAATTTCTCACGATTGTTAATTTCTCAAGGTTCTAAATTTCAATTTCTCATTGTTCTCAATTTCAATTTCTCAAGGTTATCAATTTCTCACGGTTATCAATTTCTCACGATTCTCAATTTCTTACGATTGTTAATTTCTCACGGTTCTCAATTTCAAATTTAAGGTTTTCAATTTCTCACTGTTCACATTTTCTCATGGTTCTCAATTTCTAACGGTTGTCAACTTCTCACGGTTGTTAATTTCACACGGTTATCAATTTCTCACAGTTGTTAATTTCTCAAGGTTATCAATTTCTCACGATTCTCATTTTTTCATGGTTCTCAATTTCTCACGGTTGTCAATTTCTCAGGGTTGTTAAGTTCTCGCCGTTCTCAATTTCTCACGGTTCTCAATTTCAATTTCTCAAGGTTCTCAACTTCAATTTCTCACGGTTCTCAATTTGTCACGGTTGTTAATTTCTCATGAGTCTCAATTTCTCACGGTTATCAATTTCAGTTTCTCAAGGTTCTCAATTTCAATTTCTCAAGGTTCTCAATTTCTCACGATTGTTAATTTCTCAAGGTTCTAAATTTCAATTTCTCATTGTTCTCAATTTCCCACGGTTATCAATTTCTTCAATTTAAATTTCTCAAGGTTCTCAATTTTAATTTCTCAAAGTTCTCAATTTCTCACGATTCTCAATCTCTCATTGTTCTCAATTTCTCATGGTTCTCAATTTAAATTTTTCAAGGTTCTCAATTTCAATTTCTGAGGGTCATCATTTTCTCACGGTTGTTAATTTCTCATGGTTCTCTATTTCAATTTCTCAAGGTTCTCAATTTGAATTTCTCAAGGTTCTCAATTTCTCACGATTCTCAATTGCACACGGTTCTCAATTTCTTACGCTTGTTAATTTCTCGCGGTTCTAAATTTCAATTTCTAAAGGTTCTAAATTTTAATTTCTCATGATTCTCAATTTTACACGGTTGTCAATTTCTCATGGTTGTTAATTTTTCATTGATGTTAATTTCTCACAGTTCTGAACTTCAATTTCTCAAGATTCTCATTTTCACTTTCTCGAAGTTCTCAATTTCTCATGATTCTTAATTTCTCACGGTGTTCAATTTCTCACAATTGTTAATTTCTCAAAGTTCTTAATTTCTCATGGTTCTCAATTTCTTAGGGTTCTCAATTTCTTACCGTTCTCAATTTTTCACGGTTCTTAATTTTTCACAGTTCTCAATTTTTCACGGTTTTCAATTTCTCATGATTCTCAATTTCTCACAATTGTCAATTTCTCACCGTTCTCAATTTCTCACTGTTCTTAATTTCAATTTCTCAAGACTCTCAATTTCTCTAGGTTCTCCAATTTGTCTAAGATTCTCGAATTTCTCAAGGTTCTCCATTGTTCAAGGTTTTTCATTTCTCAAAGTTCTCAATTTCTTACGGTTCTTAGTTTCTCACAATTTTTAATTTCTCACGTTCTCCATCCAAGTACTTTCCAAACCTACTACTTTTAAGTTGGTCTTTCATAATCTCCATATTCACCTTAAAAGGAGTGTTAGACATTTTTTTTATATCTCAATTATGATTTTCTCGTGTTATTATATTTCATTGATTGTACTTTCTTCTTAAATACAAGCATGTTTCACTTATGTATTTGAACTTGTTCTCGTACTTTTCACAAAGTAATTTTCTTAAATTTTCTCTTATTTGTATTTTATCAAACACTAACAATTATGGGAGGCTGATTGAAGTGTTTGGTTCTTCTACTTAATAGTTGGCTTTTCGGTGTGCGTTCCACAAGTACTTGATACTTCATTGAAAATGGACGCATCATTTGAGCCCTCTTGCTTCAAGAACAAGAAAAAATTGTAGTTTGAGGGGAAGAAAGGAGACTGAGTATGGAGCAAGCATGCATACGGTCATCTTACCTTGCGCTTTACCATATTTGTTACAGAGTATAACATTACAGAAGAACCAAAGTGCATATTTTAAAGTTTGAACTAAGTGCAAAGGATTAAGAACCAAGAAAAAATAACGTCAAACAACCAAATAAATTAATAAAGCACACATTATTGAGATGTGCAACTTCGATTGGCAGCTTTTGTTTTTGTTCTGGATGCTTAGGACAAATAGTCAAATAGGTTTGGAAGCCATTCTCAAATTAAAAGATTAGGTTATGGCTTATTTCATTTCTTTTTGAAAAGAAAGTGTGCAACCATCCATTCTTCACCGTTATTGTATCCGAAAAGTTCCGCCACAGCTATGAAGAATGTTCTCCAATAGGCAGTCCACTTGGTAGCTGAATCATTGCCATACGTTGATTGCATAATTGGCTTGATGTAAGTCATTCTCTGGTCCATTCTTTTCAGCCATTCTTCACTGCAACATGAATTCATTTTTTTTTTAGAACTGGGTTCGAATTTGCTTTGTAAGCAAATCATTGAGCAGTCAAGTTGATTCTTACCTGGTTTGTGCGTAGTGTTTCCCATTTACCAGCCAATGGTTGATGACTGTAACATCATCCTACATAACCAAAGAAAACTGTTAGTTACAAGTGAGCTGATTCTGGACGTCATATAAAGGTGTTAAACAAAAGTATAGCAGGCTTTTCTTTCTTTCCCGTTTTTTCTTTTAAGGAGAAACAGTTTTTTTCCCTTCATATAACACAAGCCAACATTTGACGGGATTCAGAAATACCATTTGTTAATAATAACAAAGCTGGCACAAGAAGCATAGGAAACTCACTTGAAAATAAAGAAGTAGATTTGCTGAAGCCATGGTTCCTCCGGTAAAGAAATATCTTGTAATCCAGTCATCTTCATTTTTGTCCTTCATGAAGAAGTAGCAAGTAGTAGGTAAATGAATTATATCTATGAAGAGTTGAAAACTCACTAGCCTTGTTAATGCATTGACTAATATATATCACAAGTATAACATCATAATGGTCAAGTTGTTTAACAGTGTAGTATTGAGTTCACCTCAAAGTGGTAGGCAAATGCTTTGTGGCAGAAGTAATGCACAAACAAAAGGCTATCCTCTTTCATCCATTGGGATATCTTCTTCAGAAGGTCTTTGTAGTTCTTCATATGCTGCATCAAGGTCAAAGCTGACTCTAAAATACAAGAAAACGTGTCGTTGGCACTAATTATTTACCCACAAATCCTAACCTCAAACATTTCTATGGAAAATATTCTGTCGTAAGAAGCCTCCATTTCAAACGTGCTAATATCAGCAACTATAATATTGATATTTTGCAGCTGAAGATCCCTGACAACAGAGGAGAAGAATGTGATTTTGACCATCATGCAATATTTATTTAATTCGCAAACTCAATATCGTTTCCACCTAAGTCTCATCTGCTTAATAAGATTTTTGTGAGCCACATGGCAATGCATAAGGCCTTAAAGCCAACAAGGGGATATCAAGCAGCATACCGGCACTTCTCCTCAATGTAGGCCTTTTGAGTTGTGGAATTGCAGATTCCTGTAACTCTGCAGTTGGTGTAGTTCTTGGCAATGTATAATGCCAGCGACCCCCAACCACATCCCACATCAAGTACTGTATGACCATCTTTCAGGTTTGATCTCTCGCAGTACAGTTTCAACATTGCTTCTTCAGCATCTTCCAGCGTCATTGAGGGAGAAGAGAAATAGCAACAGCTGCATCAGTTCATGCATTTAGGAATGATATATTAGCCATTTTCTTTCATGCACACATACTTGTCAGTAATTTATTTGGGTAACAACTTCAATTAAATCCCTCGTATATTCATTTTGCAACAGAAATGACTTGTTTATAATGAATCTTTTCACTTCTGCACACATACCTTAATCATTGTAGCCAATAAAGTGAGATATGGTATGGCTGTTCCCGGTGCCCAGTTCCCACAATTCATCCTGTACTCACTTTTAGGTAGATTTTGTTGTAAAGGTTTAGGTCCTATGTGATTTTCTTCTCGTCTTTTGTCTTTAAAAACTGTTATTTAAAATAATTCCTGGCTACTTAAAAATCAATTTCACCTATAAAGTCTACCAGTTTAAAAAATTATTCCAAATCTTATTTTATAAACCAAAAAACAGAAACAGTTAAAAGTTATTTTCTCATCTTATGTATCTATTTTGTGATCCTACCTCAAGAGTGCTACATGTGGTGAGACTAAGACATCAGCTTAGTTGAGTGTCTGTTTTCTTTGTCTTTGTTTTTTTTTTTTTAAATCAACTTTCGAAAATATAAATCAAAGAAACATGATCACTATCTACTAATAGCATAAAAATCAAAGGAATTTTTTAGGTAAATTACCAATCGACTACAAAATCATTTCAGAAGTACCTGTATTTGAGATTGCTTCCAAGGACGAGCTTGAAGAAAGCGGTTGGTAATTCATAATGTTGAGATTTTGGCTTCTCAGTGTTGATTGCTATGGGCATCTCTCGTAAAGCTGAAAGAGCGTGAGACATGAAATTCCTGGTCAAATTGTTCACTCACCGGACAAAATCAAATGAACTAAAAAAACACATTATTACATTAAGACGTTGCAAGGTAATGTTTTCGTTAATTTTCTTTTTCTGATTCCAGAATGTTTCAGTGATTGATTGTTGAAAATGCAGTCATAATCGCGACGAGAGAAATTGAGAAGGTAAGAAATAGTACAATGTGCGAAGTGGAGGAGGTTGAAAAGCTGAAGCTCGGAGGATGTGTCTGAAGAAGAGCGAAGGCGAGTAGCCAGAAGGAGGCGCGTGAGTCTCCTGGTGACGGCGTCTGGCAGCAGGTTGCGCTCAAGTGCAGAGAGCATGAGCTTAACCGTTGCATCATATGCAAGCTGCATCATCCCTTCCATGGAAGCCGCAAGGGAACCTTCGATGCAGAAGCAAGAATGGTAGCACCACTGTTCTACACTTCTAGAATGGTGTCTTATCTTCTTCCACTTATTACATGACCTTTCATTTGTCCTGTACTTTTTTTTTTATATTATTATTATTATTATTTGTGTCCAATTTTCATGATAATAAAAAATAAAAACAATTAAAAATTATTTCATAAAATTTGCATTAAAGTTATAAAAAACTCCGTTAAAAAGGTAAATTTTTATTTATTGTTATAGTTACACTATAGAATAGCTGATAGTAGTAGTAATTATTATTATTATATTTACTAGAGAAAATGGGAGAATGAATATTTTGATATTTATATTTTTAGCATTGAATTTATCTATCAAACGATATTATTATTATTATTATTATTATTATTATGGATTGTTCTATGATACACATATACGATACTGTATCGGGTATCCGATACATTGATACGTTTATTTTTAAAATAATAGGATATGATACGTGATAGATACATGATATAAAAATATTATTAAAAAATGTACAATAATTCTTACAAACATAATAAATATATAATTGTTAATGTGTGAATCCAAATTTTCTAATTAAAGACCAATTATTTTGGTAGTCGAAACCTAATAACTAATGTGACCAATTTAAAAATCAATTAATAATTGAAACTATTTTAATTATCAATTTAAATATCAATTATAATTTTTTGGAACTATTTTAGTTGTCAATTTGGTCATTATATACTAACTAATTATTTTTTGTCACTAAAATTAGTCACTATTCAAAAAATTTATTATAGTATACTACGGATTTATAAATTAGATACTTCATAAGTATTATTAAAGTATCGAATACGATATGCGTCAGACACGGATACGTGACTTGAGTTAAAGTATCGGTGCATCATAATTAGTTCATATAAATTCTTAATTATATAAATTCTTAATTATAGAAATGAACAATGACACCATGACAATATCATAGAAAATTATACAAAAAAACATTATTTAAAAGACCAACTCAAGAGATAAATTATATGATGTTTTAATTTAATTTTTATAGATTCAATTGTGCCAAGTCATTTTTAAGATATTTTCTTTCTCATAATTTTTACTTTTATACAGAAGTCTTACTCATAATCTTATTTATTTTATTAGGTTAACAAAAATAATTTTTTAACGTTATCATCCAGAATCTTATTTAAATTCTTGAATGTTACCTTTTATGTTGCATGCTTCAATCGAGACCTTTACCTCCCTACATATACTCGAATAAATAATCTTGTTGTAACATTTTATTTAAAAAAAAAATATTTTTATTCAATAATAATTTCCATTTTAATTCAAATAATCATCGTAATAATTTTCTAAATTTATTCTATATTTCAGTAAAAAAAAACTTAATTTAGCTTAAGTTGCAAATATTTTATTCAAAGTATGTGGCTAAAAAATTCTTATAAAATATAAACACCTAAATATATTTTAAAAAATTACAAAACAAAACTTTTAAATTGTAAATTTTAATTCTTAAATTTAAATAAAGAAATCTAATTTCTTAAATATATAAAAAAAAGGAAAATGATAGTTATTTTTAACAAAATTTGACAAACAACTAAATAAAGTAAAAAAGTATTATTTTTATTACTTCATTTTCATTAAAAATAAAAATTAATCTACTTGAATTCTATTTATAAGAAATTTATCAACTTTGTCAAAAGATTTTTTTTTTCAAAAACTCATTTTCAAAAAAAAAATACACACCTTGTAAATAATGATTTCACAAAAGTCACTATCATTATAACAACTTTTTAATAAAAAGTTAAAAAAATAAAGATAATCATTTGAAGTTCTTACTATCAATTATCGTAAATTAAAAAAAATAGTTGAATTCTCAGAGTAATTGCATTATTTTGATGCAAAACTTTATTGGTTCCAGAACTATCACACATGTTGCACAGTCAATCAAAATACACATTAATTATTACTGTAGTATATGAATTTTAGGTTTTTGTTAATTTATTTCTCTAATTTCTTTCATTTACTTTTACTATTTTAAAATATATCAATGTTGGCCTAATTTTAGTTAAAAGTTGCTATTGACATCAATAAGTTTTAAAAGTGATAATGTGATATAATAATTTGATCTCATAATGAATTTCTTTCATCAATCTTTATTTCTCAAAATACTCATATCATTATTTAATCATTAACAATTCATCTCAAGAGAGAAAACAACATCATAAGAATATAAATATGCAATCAAAATACTTCTGCAAACTGAGAAACATTCTCAATGTGAAAAAGTAAAATTTCATATATATAAATGTTTTCTAATCAAATTTCATTAAGATTATATATAAATATAAGATAGTAAAATTAAATGTCTAAATAAATAGTTACAGCAACATTACCTGCAAAATGTGAATTATAAGAAAAGAAAAATCTAAAACATAAGAGTGTGAAATTGACTTTTCATATTACAACTTTCGCTTAATGGTCAAAATAAAAAATCTGTGATAGAATCAAAATCAATCACTTATGTTATCCGGAGAAACGGATAAATAAGACAAAAATTTAATATCAATTGGATTTGAAGATGGGAATAAGAAAAAACTCGTTCATGCTATTTTTATTGTCACGTGGTACGATAATGACTTGATACAGAACCAACAAAATTGAAACACTACAAATTGACACATGACATTAAGGATGAAATCGGACCGCCGGTCAGACACACGCAACAAAAAATCCATTTGTTATTGCCTGTTTATTTGTTGGGAACATATTTAAAAAATATCTATGAATTTTTTAAAATTTGTGGATTCCTATGGATATCCACAAATATTTTAAAAAATAATTACAAAAAAGTATAAAATAAAATATAAATTTAATTTAATCTAATAAATATATATTAAATTTTAATTTTAATTAAGTTTAACTTAAGAAAAGATAAATTAAATTTTAATTTTAATTTTTTGCGATTAACGAATACATGTGGGTACGACGAGTATGATATCCGCAACCGATCCGTTTATAAACGAGTATTAAAATATCTGCTACCCATGAGTATCAACGATCTATTATGAATTTTATACACAGATATCCGCATACACGAATATTTTTGTTATCCTTACGTGACACTGCATACATGACACTAAAACAAATTTATTAAAAATGACATAAGGCAAACTTATTGAAAGTGACATAAGGCCAAAGTGACCTAATTGAATCATTTTAAAATACTCTCAATTAAGACTAAACCTTACGTTACAATCTATATCTTATAACAGTCCCAACCAAATATCGAAAAGTGCACCCTACATATCTGTAATCAAATAGAGCAAGGATCTTTATTTTCTTACGACTCTAATTCTTACAAGGTTCTTTAACTACACAAAAGAAATCCTATCAAACAAATATTTCACCTTGAACTATTTTGAAAAAATATTCATGGACCGGAGAATCACATATAACTCAAAGAAGTTCACTAACTCAAAAGAAATAAAAAGTGAATCTACTATATTTTGAATATTTCACCTTGAACTATTTTGAAAAAATATTCATGGACCGAAGAGTCACATACAATGTAACTCAAAGAAGTACATTAACTCAAAAGAAATAAAAAGTGAACCTACTATATTTTGAATTTTGGTAAGTTAGATGTCTAGAAATCTATAAAATATCGCTCCAAGACTTTTTATCTTGAAACAAATAAAAAATTAGGTGAAAGATGAAAAGAGAAGTTCATATAAAAGATTTGTAAAGAGACAATTATATGAAAATGGATTAATAGAAATTATATTTATACTATAAAATTATTAAATAATAAAGCACACAACATTACAAATAGTCAAATAGGTTTGGAAGCCATTCTCAAATTAAAAGATTAGGTTATGGCTTATTTTATTTCTTCTTGAAAAGAAAGTGTGCAACCATCCATTCTTCACCGTTGTTGTATCCGAAAAGTTCCGCCACAGCTATGAAGAATGTTCTCCAATAGGCAGTCCACTTGGTTGCTGAATCATTGCCATACCTTGATTGCATAATTGGCTTGATGTAAGTCATTCTCTGGTCCATTCTTTTCAGCCATTCTTCACTGCAACATGAATTCACTTTTTTAGAAGTGGATTCGAACTTGCTTTGTAAACAAATCATACCGGTGGAGTACCACAGGATTGCTGTAAAATCATTGAGCAGTCAAGCTGATTCTTACCTGGTCTGTGCATAGTGTTTCCCGTTTACTAGCCAATGGTTGATGACGATAACATCATCCTGCATACATACATCACCAAAGAAGACAGTTAAGTTAATTACAAGTGAGCTGATTCTAGACATGATATAAATGTGCTAAACAAAAGTATAGCTGGTACTTTCTTTCTTTTCCCGTTTCTTCTTTTAAGGAGAAACAGTTAACACAAGGCAACATTTGACTGGATTCAGAAATACCATTTGTTAATAATAACAAAGCTGGCACAATAAGCATAGGAAACTCACTTGAAAATAAAGAAGTAGATTTGCTGAAGGCATGGTTCCTCCAGTAAAGAAGTATCTTGTAATCCAATCATCTTCATTTTTGTCCTTCATGAAGAAGTAGTCAGTAGCAGGTAAATGAATTAGACTAATACGTATCAAATATAGCAACCAACTAATCATAATGGCCAAGTTATTTAACAGTGTTGTATTGGGTTCACCTCAAAGTGGTAGGCAAATGCTTTGTGGCAGAAGTAATCCACAAATAAAAGGCTATCCTCTTTCATCCATTTGGATATCTTCTTCAGAAGGTCTTTGTAGTTCTTCATATGCTGCATCAAGGTCAAAGCTGACTCTAAATACAAGAAAACGTGTCGTTGACACTAATTATTTATCCACAAATCCTAACCTCAAACATTTCTATGGAAAATATTCTGTCGTAAGAAGCTTCCATTTCAAACGTGCTAATATCAGCAACTATAATATTGATATTTCCCAGCTGAAGATCCCTGACAACAGAGGAGAAGAATGTGATTATGACCATCATGCAATATTTATTTAATTCGCAAGCTCAATATCAATCGTTTCCACCCAAGTATCATCTGCTTAATAAGATTTTTGTGAGCCATATGGCAATGCATAAAGCTTTAAAGTCAACAAGGGGATATCAAGCAGCATACCGGCACTTCTCCTCAATGTAGGCCTTTTGAGTTGTGGAATTGCAGATTCCTGTAACTCTGCAGTTAGTGTACTTCTTGGCAATGTATAAAGCTAGCGATCCCCAACCACATCCCACATCAAGTACTGAATGACCATCTTTCAGGTTTGATCTCTCGCACTGCAGGTTCAACATTGCTTCTTCAGCATCTTCCAGCGTCATTGAGGTAGTAGAGAAATAGCAACAGCTGCATCAGTTCATGCATTTGGGAATGCTAAATTAGCCATAAGGTTGTGAGCGTACTTCACCATTTTTCTTTAATGCACACATACTTGTTAGTAATTTATTATGATAACAACTTAAATCCCTCATATATTCGTTTTTCAAAGAAATGACTTGTTTATAATGAATCTTTTCACTTCTGCACACATACCTTATTGTAGCCAATAAAGTGAGATAAGGTATGGCTGTTCCCAGTGCCCAGTTCCCACAATTCACCCTGTACTCCCTTTTAGGTAGATTTTGTTGTAAAGGTTTAGGTCCTCTGTGATTTTCTTCTCGTCTTTTGTCGATAAAAACTGTTATTTAAAATAATTTCTCGCCACTTAAAAATCAAGTTTACCTATAAAGGCTACCAGTTTAAAAAATTATTCCAAATCTTATTTTATAAACCAAAAAACAGAAACAGTAAAAGATATCTCATCTTGTGTGTCTATTTTGTGATCCTATCTCGATAGTCTTGTATGTGGTGAGACTGAGAGATTAGCTTAGTGGAGTGCTGTTTTCTTTATATATTTAAAAATAAATAAAAAATCAACGTTCGAAAATATAAATCAAAGAAACAGGATCATTATCTACTAATAGCATAAAAATGAAAGGAGTTTTTTAGTTAAGTTAAGAATCGACTGCAGAATAACTTTAGAAGTACCTGTATTTGAGATTGCTTCCAAGGACGAGCTTGAAGAAAGCGGTTGGTAATTCATAATGTTGAGATTTTGGCTTCTCAGTGTTGATTGCTATGGGCATATCTCGTAAAGCTGAAGGAGCATGAGACATGAAATTATTGGTGGTCAAATTGTTCACTCACCGGACAAAATCAAATGAACTAAAAAATAAATAAATTATTTCATTAAGACGTTGCAAAGTAATGTTTTCGTTATTTTTCTCTTTTTGATTCCAGAATGTTGTAGTGATTGATTCTAGAAAATGCAGTTATAATAGCAAAGAGATAAATTGAGAAGGTGAGAAATAGTACAATGGGCGAAGTGGAGGAGGTGGGAAAGCTGAAGCTCGGAGGATGTGTTGGAAGAAGAACGAAGGCGATTAGCCAAAAGGAGGCGCGTGAGTTTCCTGGTGACGGCGTCAGGGAGCAGGTTGCGGTCAAGTGCAGAGAGCATGAGCTTCACCGTTGCATCATATGCAAGCTGCATTATCCCTTCCATGGAGGTCGCAAGGGAAGCTTCAGTGCAGAAGCAACAATGGTAGCACCTATCTATCTATCTCTATGTATTCTTTCTCTTTTTTTGCAATTGAGATTTAGCTTGATTAGGGTGCTAATGAAAGTCATCATTGCTGTTTTTCTGTTGTAATTGTAATCTCTCGATCCTTTCTGCAAAAAGTACAGAATTCGTGGAAAGAATGGTAACGCAACAACTACAGTTCTACAATATTCTTGATCGGTTTCTTATCATTTTCTTCTTATAACATCCCATTTGGCTCTGTTTTTTCTTTCATTATTATTATTTACATCATTTCATTAGTCTTTTTTTTTAGAGAAATTTAAAATCGATTTTTTTATTTTTATTTCTCTTCATTTGGTTGCGTAATATCATGTGAAAGTGATAATGACGGTGTCTATTATCTTGTTGGATTGTGAAAAAATATCATTTTAGATTTAGTTGCTATTTTTTATTATTTTATCTTAATTTAGTTTTAAATTTTATTTAGACGGAAACAATTTTATTAATCTCTGAATAGAGACTAAATTTAATTTTTAAATAATTGTTACTATGATATTTTTAAAAGTTTAAGTTTACTGAAATGTATATTTTATATTAAATTTTATTTAAATTTTATTTTAAATATTTATATATCAACAATTTTAGACAAAGGATAGAGTTGGTTTAAAAATAACAATATTATAAATTAAAATGTAAAATTTCAAAACATTTTTATAACAATTTAAAATGTTTATAAATTGTTAAATAAATTTATTTTAAAATAGTTTTATGTCAATTTTAAAATAAATTTATAACAATTTTAACTGTTATAAATTGTTAAACAAAATTATAAATAAATTTCTTTATTTTAAATTGTTATAAAACTCTTTTATAATTTTACATTTGAATTTATAAAACTAACTCTAACATTTGTTCATAAATTATTAATATATATAACTATTGAAAAAATTAAATAAAGTTTCAATGCAAAATATAAATTTTAAAAAATTTAATGTGGTTAAAAATATCAATTATAATAATAATATCATTATAACATCTATATAAAAGTTAAATTTGATATTAAGTTTGAAGGGATAAAATTCTTATGCTTAAAAAGAAATTGAGTTAAAAATATCAATTATAATAAAAATATCATTATAACATTTATATAAAAGTTAAATTTGGTCTTAAGTTAAAAGGAATAAAATTGTTCTCGATTAAAAAGAAATTGAGACTAAATTTAGACAAGTTAACGAATTTAAATTTCTCACATCAACAGTGACATGTACCACTTTCATTGTCATGTCACATTGTCATTGTCATGTAGTAATATCTAATTTTGACACGTGGCATCTTTAATTAAAAAAAATAAAAAAATTACAAACTAACAAGAGACACATCAATTAACCGCCGGTACATCATTAATGAAAAAGACCTAATTACAACAAATTTACCGAAATAAAAACTAAAGCGAGACAAATAAAAGAAAAGAAATTAATTTGATATTTCAGGATAATAATTTAACCAATAAAATAAGTTAACCTAAATATTATTATTTGTCTTCAATTTTCATGGTAATAAAAAATAAAAGCAATTAATTTTTTTTATAAAATTATTAAAATCTGCTTGATGTTATAAACAGTTAATAACTAAAAAACGCCGTTATAAAAGTAAATTTTTATCTATTGTTATAATTACACGACAGAATAGCATGTAGCAGCAGTCATAATTATAATTATAGTTTTATTTGTAAAAGAAAATGGGAGAATAAATATATTGATATTTATATTTTTAGTATTGAATTTCTAATGATATTATGGATTGTTATTGGTTCACTATGTTGTATTAATTATTAATTATACAAATGAAAAATGAGACCTTGACAATACAATATTATGGAAAATTATTCAAAAACACCAACGTAATTTGAATGACCAACTCAATGAATAAACTATATGATGTTTCATTTATTTTTTATAGATTAAATTGTGGCAAGTCATTTTAAGATATTTTATTTTTCATAATTTTTACTTCATGCAAAAGTCTTAGTCATTATCTTATTACATATTTTATTAGTTTATTACACAAATATGTATTTTCCAGATACAAAAATAATCTTTCACTCATAATCTTATTAATATTTTAATAGGTTATTACCAATGGCGGACCTCGGTATTGCCAAAGGGGCCATGGCCCCCAATTTATTTTTTATATTTTTATTATTTCAAATACATTTTTTTAATTTAATATTTTTAATATATTTTAATATATTTTATATTATAGTAAAATTTTATACATTTATATCATGTTTGAGAAAAAATATTATTTTGTCTATATTTATTTTTTAATTTTAACTTTTAATTTTTTTTAAAAGATAATATTTTATTAATATTATTTTTAAGTGATTATTTATTTAATTTAACCATTTCTTATTTGATTATTTTTAAAAATTAATTATTATAAATGAAAATTAATTATAATAAAATTATAAAAAAAATATTTAATTTATAATTATAATAATAACAATAATTTAATTTTATTATTTTTTATTATCATAAAAAGTAATTACAATGTATTTACTAGCTTATATAAAAATTTCTGAATCACTCTTTTGGTTCTTATTTTCATTCAATGTCCTCTAGTTTTTTTTTTTTCAATTTGGTCCGAACTTTAAAAAATTATGCAATTGTGTCTTAGATTTTTTAAATTAGACTAAGGTTTTTTCATCAAAATGGAAGTTATGAATAATGATGATTTTTTTATGTTGGTCTAATAGACATAATCTTAATGTCAATTTTGATGAGAAATTCTTGCTCCGCTTTAAGAAATTTAGTAAAAAAATTAAATTACATCAATTTTTAAAAAACTGGGACCTAATCAGGACTAAAAAACATCAAAAGACATTTTTGGACAAAAAAATGAACAAAAAGAATAATTCAACCAAAATTTTGACATCCTAAAATATTGATCGAAAATCTGGTTATTACACAAATGTGTATTTTGGAGACACAAAAATAATCTTTTAACATTATAATTCATAATCTTATTTAAAATTCTTGAATGTTATCTTTTATGTTGCATGGTTCAATCGAGACATTTACATACTCCCTCAATATAGATATTCTAATAAATAATATTATTTTAACATTTGCTTAAAAAAATAATTTATTTGTATTCAATTAAAAATTCCATTTTAATTCAAATATTAATCCTAATTATTTTCAATTTTTATTTAATCTTTCAATAAATACAACTCAATTTAGCTTAAGTTGAATTATTAAAGTAATTAAATTATTTAAAAATTAAATTTCTTAAAAGGTAAAAAAAACATTTTAGTATTTTTAAATTCACTTTTTATTTTCTTTCAGCTCGATTTTGTTTCGATGCGATTGAGTTGACTAAGACGTAGACGGTGTCTGAATGTTTATTAAGATTTTTTACTAATGTTAATAAGAGTTATTTTGTTATTTAAGGTTTTGAATTATTTTTTTATAAATCACTATTATTTCTTACTTAATAATAATATTAACGAGACTTTTCTTAGTCGGAGAGACAATTGTTAGTTATAATTTTTTTTTTAATTAATGTATGTCCTAATTATTATTTTTTTGCAGTCATTTTTTTATCAATAGAAATATTATTATTTATCAAGTTTGCTCATATTTTTGTAATGTATGTAACCAAATTTCGGCTAACATTAATAAAGATTGTTTTTCTCTAACGTCAATCGGGGAGCATATTCGGTTGGTTTTTATAAAAAAAAAAAAATATTTAACAAAAAATTTCAA